>Ga0247720_100020_pt1 | contig 93249 bp, 94 predicted proteins | sample MSEWel2015_12_15_FD_189078 | JGI IMG/M metagenome (GOLD analysis project Ga0247720, IMG submission 189078) | Subsurface sediment microbial communities from gas well in West Virginia, United States - MSEEL Well Study Marcellus 3H_2015_12_15 | ecosystem: Environmental > Terrestrial > Deep... | reverse complement strand
CGGGGACGTTGGTGCCGGGGTGCGTTACGAGAGGATCGGAGAAGACCTGGCGCAGGATGCGCGGATATTCGAGCTTAGGTTGCTCGAAGGCACCCACCGGGCAGACGCCGGCGCGAAGGCAGATGCCGCACTCTACGCACTCGTCTTCGTTCACCACGGCGTGATCCTCAAGGCTTATGGCCCGCATGGGGCAGTACGGTACGCAGGAACCACAGGCAATGCAGAGGTCAGGGTTGATGCGCATAAACGGTCCTCCTTTAAAATTGGAGACTTGCCCTGTGAAACGCGAGCGGCGGGCTAAACCTCCTCTACCATGTTCTGGAGGGTGCCCAGACCGCTGCCGCTTATCTCCACCACGTCTCCGGCGGCCAGGGCGGCTTCTTCCGGCACGATAATTCCCGTGCCGGTGAGGATGGCAGTGAGGGGCGGCAGGATGTTGGCCCGGCGCACGGCGGCGATGAGCTCGGGGATCTTTCGCTTTAGGTTACCTGTGCTGGTTTCGCCTGAAAAAATCATAGACTCCTTGCGCCAAATGCGACAAGCGATAACTATGCCGTACGGGTCGGGCACTTCCTCGGGCGTAACCAAATAAGGCCCCAGGGCGCAGCAGCGGGCATAGATCTTGCTTTGCGGCAGGTACAGGGCATTTTCGCGTTCGATGTCCCATGCTGAGACGTCGTTGGCCAGGGTGTAGCCGAGGACTTGGCCTTCCGGTCCCACCAGCACGGCCAGCTCCGGCTCCGGGGCGGTGAAACGGGAGTCGGCGCGTTTACCAATGGGCTCACCGGGGCCGACACACCGGGCTGCCGTAGCTTTGAAAAAAATTTCCGGGCGCGCGGCGGTATACACGCGCTCGTAGATATTTTGCGGCTCGGCGAGCTCCTTGGCGCGAAATTCCATGCTTTTCATGTAGGTTACACCACAACCCCAAACTTCGTCGGGGAAAAAAGGGACGGTAAGGCGAACCTGGGCCAAATTCCAGCGCGGGAGGGTCCGCCCGCCCGTTACATTGTTTACGAAGGCGGGCAGGTCTTTTCCGGCGGCCAGCGCTTGCCGGCAGTAGGAGTTTAGGTCGTCCAGGCCTTGTTCGGGGAGGGTGATGTCCACGATGGTCGAGGCTTCTGCCAGCAGGCCTACCCGCAGGCTGCTATCCGGCGCGTAAAACTGGAGCAAGCGCATTTTTCTTTTCCTCCTTTTTACCGTGTTGCTTCGGCGGCCGGCGCGCTGCGCCGCTTCTTTTGCCAGGCACTGAGCGCCGGAAGGAGCGTAAGGATGAAGGCGATGAGAAGCAGGCTGAGGGAGATGGGCCGGTTGAGGAAGATCAGGGCGCTCCCGTGGGACATCATGAAGGACTGGCGGATGGAGGTTTGCAGCCGTGGGCCGAGCACCAGAGAAAGCACGAGGGCCGGGATGGGGAAGCTGAAGCGGTTCATGAAGTAACCCAAAAGTCCGGCAAAGATCATCACCCAGAGGTCGAAGACGCTGTTGTTTACGCTGTAGGCGCCCAGGAGACAGATGACTACGATGATGGGAGCCAGGACTGAGCGAGGAACCTTGAGAACGTACACCAGGAATGGGATCGCCAGGATACAGGTGATGGCCACCAAGAGGTTCCCCACATACATGCTGGCGATGAGACCCCAGACGAACTGTGGCTCTTCTTTAAAGAGGAGCGGCCCGGGAGTTAGGCCCCACATCATTAGGCCGCCGAGCAGGATGGCCGTGGTGCCGGACCCAGGGATGCCGAGCGATAAGAGGGGCGCGAAGGCGCCGATGCTGGCCGCGTTGTTGGCGGCCTCCGAGGCGGCGACACCTTCAATGGCGCCTTTGCCCAGCCTCTCCGGGTTCCTGTTCAGCCGCTTTTCGGCAATGTAGGAAAGGAAAGCGGCGGTGGTCGCACCGGAGCCGGGAAGGAGGCCGATGTAAAAGCCTAGGAAGGCGCTACGCACGATGGTCCAGGCGCTGCGGGCCCAGTCTGCCGGGGTGGGAAAGCTGCTGCTAAGCGAGAGTTTTTGGTAGGGGTTTTCCTTACCTGCAAACTCTTCAGAGTGTGCCTGCATGAGAAGCACCTGCGACAGGCCGAAAAGGCCGATCACGAAAGGGATGAAAGGAACCCCGGCGGAAAGGTTCACCAAGCCGAAGGTAAAGCGCGGCTGCCCCTGAATCATGTCCACACCGATGGTGGCCAAAAGAAGGCCTACCGCCCCGGCAATCACCCCTTTAACCGGGTTGTCCCCGAGGAGCCAGCCAATGCTGGTGAGCGCCAGAACGATGAGGGAGGCAAATTCCGGCGGTCCGAACTTGAGCCCGAAGAAGGCTAAGAGCGGTCCCATGAGGGTGAGAATGATGATGCCTATCAAACCGCCGCAGAAAGAGGCGCTAAAAGCCATAAACAGTGCCTGCCCGGCACGGCCTTGCTTTGCGAGCTGGTTCCCGTCCAGGGCGGTCATTACTCCCGGGGAGTCGCCGGGGATGTTAATCAGGATGGCGCTGATGGAGCCGCCGAACATGTTGCCATAATAAAGTGCCGCGAGCATAATGATGGCCGTGGCCGGGTTCATCTTAAAGGTGAGCGGCAGCAGCAGAGCCACGCCGGCCACCGACCCCAACCCCGGCAATGCGCCTACGATAACCCCCATGAGCCCGCCCAGAAAGGCAAAGAGGACGTTCACCGGCTGGAGTGCCTGGCCGAACCCGAGGAGGAGATAATTCCAAATCTCCATAGCTCTTCCTGCCTTTCTCTAAAACCCGAAAAAGCCTTTGGGAAACGGCACCTGAAGCCACACGATGAAAACGAGGTAGGCTACCAGAATGGTCGGCACGGCAATCTTTAAGGCGGCCAGCAGGGGGTAGTGCTCCAAAAGGCAGAGCCAGGCGACGAGGAAAAGGCCGAGGCTGGTGAACGCCCCAAGGATATGCATGAGGAAAATGGTTACACCAACCGCGGCGCTAACCAAGAGAATTGTGCGGACTTCGCCGGCCGACATGGTTGCGCCTTTGTGGCGCAGAGTCTGGAGAAAAAGGGAAATACTCAGGATAACCGTCAGACTGCCAAAGAGCACGGGAATAAAGCCGGGACCGGGCCCCATGTCGATCCAATAGCCGTATGCCAGGCCCTGGAGGAACCAGTATAACCCCACTACAAAGCTGACTACGGCAGCTAAGCGATCGCCCGACATAGCAAACCAGCCTCCATCATTTTCTTGGTCCCGTCATACCAGAGGGGAGGGTTCCCCGGTTCCCGGCAGGCGGCGACCAAGAAAGCCCTCCCCATATCTTGACAAAGCTCCAACCAGCCTACTTTTTAACAAGCCCAAGGTCCGTAAGAATCTCCGTATACTGTTTTTCCGCCTCGGCGATGGCCTTCGCATACTCTTCAGGCCCCAGGTACTGGGAGGTGAGGGCATTTTTCTCGATATAATCCTTCTGCCAGCGCTCGGTCTCAGTTACTTTTTTGAGGGCCTCAGCAATCTTTTTTACGGCATAATCGGGCATATCCGGCGCACCGGAGATGGCACGGATCTGGCGAAAGACGGCGTCGTAGCCCTGTTCCCTAAAGGTGGGGATGTCCGGGTAGGCTTTGAGGCGCTCGGGCGCCATGACCCCCAGCACTTTAACCAGCCCGCCCTTCAGCTGGGAGGCGCACTCGGAAGGATTGGCCCAGGCCAGCTGTACGTGCCCGCCGAGGAGGGCGCTGATGGTTTCGCCGCCGCCGTCAAAGGGGATGTACTCAAGCTTAATGCCGGCGGCCTTCTGGAAGAGGCCGGTGCACATGTGATCTTCCGAACCGGTACCTGTGCCGCCTATGGTGAGCTTGCCGGGGTTGGCCTTGGCGTAGTCCACCACGTCTTTTAAGGACTTAAACTGGGAGTCGGGCTTAGCCAGGAGGAAAAACTCGTCCAGAGCCAGGGCGGCGATGGGCTTAAAGGTAGAGGCTTTAACCGGGGCGTTGGTGGTGATCGGCGTGCTGATTTGGCCGGAAACGATCCCGATGATGGTATAGGGATCACCCTTCTTCTGAGCCACTTCGTTCATCCCTATGGCCCCGCTGCCGCCCGGCTTGTTCACTACCACTACGGGCTGGGGCAGGAACTTGTTCTGCTGGATGATGTCTACCACCATGCGGGCCATAACGTCGCTGCCGCCGCCGGCGCCCCAAGGAACGACGTAGGTGATGGGTTTCTCGGGGTACTTGGCCTCAGGTGTTGCCTGCTGGCTGCCGCCCCCGGCGCAGCCGGCGACGATTAAGAGCACCATAAGCACGGCCACAAGAGAGAAAAGCCGTTTGGTCACTGTGTTAACCCCCTTCCGAATCTTTCTAGTTTTCTCCACGCGCAAACTCAAGACCTGAAGCTTGCAACCATCCCCCCTTCGGGTACGTCTAAGCTAAAATTGCGTTTCCGGGGCGGCCGGTTTACCGGGCTGCAGCGCGAAAGCCGGGTGGCCGCTAAAGATTCGTCGCCAAGGCGGCAAGAAGGCGGGCGGCGCGCTTAGTATTAAAGATGCCGCACATGCAGGGCTTGGCCAGTTCCTCTGCCGCCGCCTGAGCGGTCCGCCGCCCGGCTCTGATCTCCTCGATCATCTTGTAGACCAGCTGCGCCGGCACCATAGAGTGACCGCACATATTGGTTATCTCGAGGATCTCGCGCGGCGGCAACTTGTCCGTGCGTCCCCAGCGGCCCAAAGAGTGTTCCACCGTGTGCCGCTCCAGTCCGGCAGCGCGGCAGGCTTCATGCACCTCGGACGTGATGCCGGAAACCACAACGGACAGCCCCAGGTCCGCCTTGACGAGTTCCTTGAGCATTTCAACCACAGTTTCCTTGTTGTCGAAAACGGCGTGCACCACGGCCTGGTCTTCCACGTTGGCCAGGAGGTTGTCGATGCCGCCCTGGTAATAGGCGTTGCCCTTGCGGGCGTCGCCGATGCTTACCGGGTTATGCGCCAAGGCGATCTTAAGAAAGGTGCGCAGCTTTTCCCCCGAACCTTCAACATTGATGCCCTTGGACGGCATCATAAGAAAAACGTAATCCCCCGCCAAATCGTTCCAGCTTCCGAGCCGATGCAGGGTATGCGTCACTGGCGTTTCCCCTCCCCATTTCTTCGATATGGATGTGATGCCGTCGGTAGTACCGTAAGGCCTTACCTGTGGCCCGGCAGGAGCTATTCTTGAGCCAGCGGCCGGCCGAGCCCGACGTTGGTTTTGGCGTTAATGGAGTACCACCAATTGCCCTTGGCCAGTATCTCCTCATGGGGGATGGAGCCGTCCGGATTGCAGCGCGAGCAGACGTCCACGCTGAATACCGACTCAACTTCGTGGGATACCCGTTCCAGGGTGTAGAGCACGGCCTCGAGCTTGGAAAGCGGCACGGCGAACTCGATGATGGCCGAAAGCACCTTTTCCCCCAACAGCTCATCCTTGAACTTACCGGTTTTGGGGTCGGCCATGAGGCTTGTGGTGGGGTTGATCTTCTCAAACTCCACGCCGAAACGGGCGACGGCCATGGCGATCTTTTCTACGTCCTTAAGCCGCGCCCCTAGGAGCGGGCGCCCCACCTCCACGGCCACGCCGGCATAGCCGCGCTTAAAGCGCGCGGTGACGTCATTGGTCTTCATCTCTTCAGTCCCGCGGCCAGTGATGCCGCTTTCGGGGGCAATGGTCAAAGGATCGCTTAAGATACTGCGCACGATGCGGGGATAGGTTAGCTCAGGCTGGTAGAGGGCACCGGTCTTGCACGCCGGGCTGCGGCGGCAGGCGCCGCACTCGACGCACTCATCCTGATCGATGACCGCGTGCCTGCCGTCGTCGCTCATGCTGATGGCCTGCACGGGGCAGTAAAGCACGCAGCGTCCGCAACCGATGCAGAGGTCTTTGTCTACCTGCATTCTTTTCTCCCCTTCATGTGGATCTTTAATCAAAAACGTTTGTCTTATAGAGCAAAACACAGTTCCGGCTTATCTGCACAAAATGAGTTCGACGGGAAGTGAATAATACCTTCCGGCAAAAGTGAAGATTATACTTTTGTAATTAAAGTTCATAAACTAAACGCGTGTTTGTTTTGATTTCCTACTTAGAGGGGCAGGGTTTCTCAGGCGGAAAACGAAATGGGATAACTGATTAGCGAACCAGTCGGGAAGGAGGATGAGGTTTAATGGGAGACTTGGCCGGTAAACTTGCAGCCCGGGCGGTGAAGGTTCAGGCGGGCGGCCAAGAGTTTAACGTTTTGCCCCAGGCGGCAGAGATCCAACTGGCGCAGGAGCTTGGCATGCCACGGCGAGAGCTCGAGGTGGCCGCGCTCAAGACCGGAATTGTTCCCGGGCGCTACTTGCGCAACATGGGAACGGTAGGCCTGGCCGGTCAGCTACGCCTCCTTAATTCCACGGTAGCCGTGGTCGGCTGTGGCGGCCTGGGAGGGTTGGCGGTAGAGCTTTTGGCCCGCATGGGGGTCGGAACGCTCGTGCTAATCGACGGCGACGTTTTCGAGGACAACAACTTGAATCGCCAGATCCTCTGCACTGAAGCCGATTTGGGAAAGCCGAAGGTGATGGCGGCTTACGAGCGCGCCTTGGCCGTAAACGCGGCCGTGGAGGTGCGGTGCCATAAGGTACGCCTGACCAAGGAAAACGCCGCTTCCCTGCTCAAGGGGGCGAACGTGGTCGTGGATGCCCTGGATAACTTGCCCAGCCGCTTTGCTTTGGAAGAGGCGGCGCGAGAGCTCAACCTTCCTTTGGTTCACGGGGCCATCGCCGGTTTTCTGGGGCAGGTGCTTACGGTTTTCCCCGGCGACCCGGGGCTGGCCGAAATCTACGGCCCTCCTGGCACCCGGGAACGAGGTGTGGAAGTGGAGACGGGGAACCCGGCCGCCACCCCGGCCCTGGTTGCTTCTTTCCAGGTACAGGAAGTGGTAAAACTCCTTACCGGAATAGGCGAGCCTTTGCGCCGACGCCTTCTTTACATCGATTCGGCCAGCGGCGCAATTCATACCCTCAGCCTGGGGGAGACGGGCCGAGAGGAAAAAGGTTTAAAGGCCGGCGGCCCGAAGATCGTAAGTTTTGTCGGTGCTTCGGGCAGCGGCAAAACGACGCTTATCGTTGAGGTCATCGCCGAGCTGGTCCGGCGTGGCCTGAAAGTGGCGGCCATAAAGCATTCGAATGAAGCGAAGGAGCTGGACCAACGCGGAAAGGATACGTGGCGCTTTCATCAGGCTGGCGCCCAGGCCGTGGCCTTCCTTACGCCTTCCCAGGCCGCCGTATTCTGTGCTCTTCCGGAAAAGGCCGCGGCTTCCCGCTTGGCCACGTGGTTCTGCGATGCTGACCTGGTGCTGGTGGAAGGATACAAGAGCGGTCCCTTTCCCAAGATTGCCGTATTCCGGCCGGGAAGCCCCGAATTTCCGGGCCCGCTGCCCGGCAATGTCGTAGCGGCAGTGGGGGATGTGGCCGAGGCGCGCGCCACGGGGCTGCCGGGTGACCTTCCCGTATTCGGCTGGACGGAAGTTAAGGAGCTCAGCGATTTTCTCCTCCATAAGGTGCGTTAAAAACCTGCCCGGCCCACCAAAAGAAAGGGCCCGGGATTGCCCGGGCTAATTCTTCTTCGGCTTGACGATGACCTGGACTCCGTCCGGAATTACGGCTATTCGGGCGTGCGGGCCGTGCCGCGCCAGGGCCAGGCGCAGGGCGCTCGCTAGGTCGGGCGCCCAAGCCAGGAACATATCTTCTAACTGGCGGCGTCCGACGCCTTGGGTCACCACGATCACCTGCCGTTCGGCCAAAATGCGCGCGAGTACTTGAACCTGCCACTGGTCGGGGAGGGTGCCGCTCGCGGGTGTAGCCGCTATGGAGGCCGAGAGGGCGGCCGGACTTGAAGCTTCTCGCATCATCCGGTAAAAGCCTTCGCCGCCGATCCCATCGCGGCACTCCGCGGCGATGATGATGGTCCCGCCGGGGCGCGTGGCCGCTTCGCCGCCGCTCATGCCTTTTACGGCTTGGTAGAGGTTTTGGTCCAGCGGGTAGCCGCCGTTGGAAGTGATCACTATATCTACCGGGTCTATTTCCACCGTGGCCGCTTCGGCTACGTAGCGGCAGCCGGCGCCGTGCGCTTTTTCTACGTCGCCGGCGAAGGCGGCGAGTATGCGATGCCGTGGGTCGAGCACCACGTTGAGAATAAAGCGGAGGCCGGCCAAGCGCTGAGCGGCGCGGATGTCCCAGTGGACCGGGTTGTCGGCTAAGCTTCCTGCCCGGGCGGCCGGATGGCCGATGAGCGCGGCGGAATGATTGGCCAGAATGCTTTCCTCCCCGGCTATGCCGGGTAGGACAGACTTGGGACCGCCGGAGAAACCGGCAAAGAAGTGGGGTTCGATGAAACCTTCGGCAATGAGAAGATCTGCCTCAGCGGCCGCTTTGTTGATGGTGAGCGGCGCACCGGAAGGAAGCGTGCCTAGGTAAACCAACCGGTCCCGGGCGCGGCTGTCATGTACTATTAGGCGTTCCCTCTCTACCACATCCTCGCCGTACCGATCTATGAGCTCTTCCCGGGTGGGGGAACGGTGCAGTCCGGTGGCCACCAGGATGGAAACATCGGCCGCCGGATTGCCGTCCCGGATTTCCTGAAGGAGCAGGGGGAGGGTTATACGGCTGGGGAGCGGCCGCGTATGATCGCTGGAGATGACGGTCACCTTGCGGGCGGAAGCGGCCAGTTCGGCCAACCGCGGGCCTGCGCAGGGGTGTTCCAAAGCCGACCGGACGATCTCCTCTTCCGGCGGAAAGGCGTCCCCCGGGAGGCGCGGTTTAAAGACGCCGGCGAGGTTACCATCCGGTACCTCGACCGACAAGTGGCCTGAGCCGTAGGGGAGCTTAATTTCCACCACACCACCTTCTTTCCGCTGCCTGCCGCCTTAACCGCCGGCCGCCGGCGGAGCGATGAGGATCTCATCACCGTCGGCCACCACGTAATCCGGCTTCTTGCGCCGGCCGTTTACCGTAATGAGGGGCTGGATATCGGCCGGAAATCCGCACAGCCGAAGGAGCTCGGCCACAGAGACCGGGGAGCTGAGCTCCTTTGTAATCACGCTTTCTCCTTCCGGTAGGTACTTCTTGAAATACGAAACTGGTTTTACTTTGACTTGCACCGCCTTACCTCCTCCAGCCGAGTTTATGCTTACTTGGTTTTGAAGCGCAGAGATGCTTTTTCGGCGGGCCTAAGGGGGCGCACCTAAGCGCCCCCGGCGACGGACTACACATATTGAAGCAGATCGCCCAGCCCCAGCTCTTCTACCGTTTCGCGTCTGGGCACGCCGTCTTCGTCCCAGCCGCGCATGGCGTAATACTCAGAAAGGACGCGTTCATGTTCCGCGGCCGGCGTCTTGCCCATCCGTCCTCCTTCTTTAGCCGTAATGTACATCTTGGGCGGCAGCACGTCGTCCTTCCTGCGGATACCGTCACGCACGTTTATCAGCCGCTGCACGGTAATTACCCGCTTGCCTACGTCGGCCAGCTCGGCCGGCGTCCAGTTCCAGCCGGTTATGGCGTTAAAAATATCGGTCAGCTCGGTTAACGTCATTCCTGCGCCCTTAACGATAAACTTACAGAAGGTTAGGGAGTTGTACATGAGGCTGGTGTTGGTTACAATATAGGCCACTTCCGCGGCGCGGTTGATATCGAAGCGCTCCGGCGGCTCATCCCAGCCGAGCTCAGGGTAGCAGAGTCCGAGGGCGGTGGCCTGCGGGTCGCCGCGCTCATGAGAGGCGCCGATCGGGCAGGTAGCGTAGTTGACGCCGAGCCCGAAGACGGCGCGCGGGTCATGGGCGGGGAAGTCCAGGTTCTTTACGTGGACGATGAGCTCCTCGGTGCCTTTACCGATCATCTTGGCCGCGCCCACTATGCCGTCCTTGAAGAAGCGGCCTACACCTTCACCGAGGGCGATTTGCTGGACTAATTCCACCATGCGGTGGCCGTCGCCCCAGCGCACCGGTCCGCCCAGATCGGCGTCGGTAAGGATTCCCTTCTCGTAGCACTCCATCAGGAAGCCTATCCAGGCGCCGGCCGAGATGGTGTCGATGCCGAGCATATTACAGAATTCGTTGGCTTTGGTTACGGCGGCCAGGTCGTCGATGAGAAGGTTCGAGCCGAGCATGGCGATGGTCTCGTACTCGGGGCCGTTGCCTTCCATGGCAAATTCCGGCGGGCCATCCACCCGCACATGCCGGTGACAGCCTACCGGGCAGTGCAGGCAGTGGAGCGGCTTGGTGTGGAGGACCTCATTATAATGAGGAGTTCCGAGGAGGCGGGCGCCCTCAGGCCAAACATCGCCGGTCCAGTACTTAATTGGGGTATCGCCCATCTCTTCGAAAGGTATGATGACCGACGGTGTGCCGTTTTCGCTGAAGCCGGCACCTCTTTCGGCCAGTTCTTTCATCATTTCGCGGCATAGGTGGTGGGCTGTTTCTCGATCAAAAACTGGGCATTCTTTGGTGCCGTAGGCGACAATGGCTTTCAGGTTCTTTGCGCCCATTACCGCTCCGGCCCCACCGCGGCCGGCAAAACTTATGGCATCCGAGGCGATGCAGGCGATGGGAACCAGGCGTTCGCCGGCCGGGCCGATGCTGAGCACGCTTACGTTTCGCCCCAATTCCTCTTTTAGGAGGGATGTAGTTTCACCGGTGGTTTTGCCCCAGAGGTGATGGGCGGGGCGGAATTCTACGCCTGTATCCGTGATATAGAGGTAGAGGGGTTCGCTGGCCCTACCCTCGACAATGAGGGAGTCGTACCCGGTGCGTTTGAAGACGGGCGCCCAGGTGCCTGCCCCGGCGGAATCGAGGTAGGTCTTGGTGAGCGGCGACTTGGTGATGACACTCCACTTGGCGCTGCCGGGGGCCGGAACGCTTTGGAGGCAACCGATGCCGAAAATAATCTTGTTTTCTGGCGAGAGTGGATCGACCTTGGCCGCCGTTTCTTCCAAGAGCACTTTAGCCCCGTACCCGGCTCCGCCCAAGAGCTTACGCCAAACCTCTTCCCTCACTGCTTCTTCGCGGAAAGTTCGGTCGGTCAGGTTTACCCGGAGTACCTTACCCCAATACCCGTTTCCCATATTCCTTTCCCCCTTCCGTTTTCCGCTGAGCTGGGCGGCAGGAAGACTCAGCCTTCTTCGCCATTCTCCTAAATCAGCCAGGAGAAAAAGTCTTGCTATTTTATTATTTCACGATGAGTCCTATAATTCCTCCTAGAATAAGGTGCGGCAAGCTTAAGAGATGTTTCCCGTAGAGGCAGGAATAAGGCCGGGAATGGAGAATATAACACAAAAAACAGGCCGGCTCCGAGTCCTCGGGCCTAAGGCATTGCTATGGCCCAGGACCGTTAGGGTGGGCTGGGAAACCGGTCCGCCTCCCTCATGGAAAGGAGCACCAGGGGAGCTTCCATGAGGGAGCTCCCTTTCTGATTATTCACGACGGAGGTGGGAGTATGGCGGAAGGTGCGGCTGAGAGGATTGAATTCGAGAAGGACGGGGCGGCGATCTTGAAAGAAGAGCTGCTTAAACTGGCGGGCGACGGTAAAGTCAGTTGCGCCCAGGCCATTGCCCTGGCCGAGCGGCTGGGGATGGAACCGCAGCTGGTGGGGAGGGCGGCGAACGAGCTCAAAATCAAGATCACCGCCTGCCGCCTAGGCTGCTTCTAGAGGAGGCTTTAACTTGGAGGGTTTCTTCAACGTGCGCCCCGTTCCGGCGGCGCGCGAAGAGCTCTTTTCCCACTGGCGGCCGGAGCCTCCGGCCATCGAAGAGGTTCCGCTTACGGCAGCGGTTGGCCGGGTATTGGCCAAGCCTGTTCGGGCCCAAGAGGACGTACCGCCGTACACCAGGTCCACGGTGGACGGGTACGCGGTGCGCGCGGAAGATACGTTTGGCGCAACGGAGGCCCTCCCGGCTCTCCTTGACCTGGTTGAGGACATACGCATGGGGGCCGTGCCCCAAAAGCGGCTCGCGCCCGGGCAGGCGAGCCGCATTGCCACGGGCGGGATGCTCCCGCCTGGGGCAGACGCAGTGGTGATGGTGGAGCATACGGAAGAATTGGATGCGACCTCGTTCGCGGTGCTGCGCCCGGTGGCGCCGGGGGAAAACGTAATCCGGGCCGGGGAAGACGTGGCGGCGGGGGAAGAGCTCCTGCCGGCCAACTCTCGCTTGCGCCCGGCCGACATAGGGGCCCTGGCGGCGCTGGGGATTACGGAGGTACCGGTATGGCGGCGGCCGCGCGTGGCGGTGCTGTCCACGGGGGATGAGGTTGTTCCGCCCGAGCAAACGCCTGCCCCCGGACAGATCCGCGACAGCAACAGTTACTCCCTGGGCGCGGCGGCTCAGGAAGCCGGAGGAGAGGCGGTTTACCTGGGGCTCGTGCGGGACGAGTACCGGGCGGTGCTGGACGGAGTACGGCGCGGTTTGGAAGTGGCGGATGTGGTGGTTCTCTCGGGCGGGAGCTCGGTGGGGGTGCGGGATGTGGCGGCCCAGGTGCTTACCGACCTCGGCCCGCCGGGGGTGCTGGTACACGGCGTGGCGCTACGCCCGGGAAAACCTGTACTCATCGCCCTTTGCCAAGGAAAACCCGTCTTTGGCCTCCCCGGCCACCCGGTCTCGGCCTTGGTGACGTTTGATCTGTTCGTCCGACCGGCCATCCACCGGCTGCTCGGCTTAAAAGAACGGCCGCGGGCCGGCGTGCGGGCGCGCCTTACGCGCAACCTGGCCTCTGCCGCCGGACGCGAGGACCACGTGCGCGTCCGCCTGGTGGAGACGGCGGAAGGCTTCGCGGCCGAGCCCGTTCTCGGCAAGTCCGGCCTCCTCTCTACCCTCGTGCGTGCCGACGGTACCATAGTGATCCCGCCGGCCCGCGAGGGATTAAGGGCCGGAGAGGAGGTTGAGGTGTACCTTTTCTGAGGGCCGGGTGACCGGGGGGAACGTTAAAATAGTTAGGAGCGATAGCATGGAGCGACAGGTGTACCTGGAGGATGTCCCATACGAGGAGGCGCGGCAGGCCTTCCTCAAGCCCTTTGCCGGACGGCTGATGCCGCCCGAAACCCTGCCTGTTACCGAGTGCTGCGGGCGGGTGACCGCTGCTCCCATTTTCGCCCGCATCTCTTCGCCCCACTACCATGCTGCGGCCATGGACGGGGTGGCGGTTGCGGCCAAGGTCACCTTTGGCGCGAGCGAGACTTCCCCGGTGCGGCTGACGATAGGGGAAGACGCCTTTTGGGTAGACACGGGCGATCCGCTTCCCCCCGGTACCAACGCGGTGATCATGGTGGAGGACCTGCACGAGCTACCGAGTGGGGAGCTGGAGATAATTAAGGCGGTAAGCCCTTGGGAAAACGTGCGCCTTCTCGGCGAGGACATGGTGCAAACGGAGCTCATCCTTCCTGCCAACCACCGCCTGCGCCCGGTGGACCTGGGAGCCATCCTTGCCGGAGGAGTCACGGAAATTGCCGTCCGCCGCCGCCCGCGGGTGGCCATTCTGCCCACGGGTACCGAACTCGTACCGCCGGGAAAGGAGCCGGCGCCCGGGGAGATCATCGAGTTTAACTCCACCATCTTTGCCGCCCAGGTGCGGGAGTGGGGAGGAGAACCGGTAGTCCACCCCATCACCCCGGATGACTACGGCCTGATAAAAGCGCGGGTGGAGCAGGCGGCGGCCGAGGCGGACGTCATTCTCGTCGGCGCCGGGTCTTCTGCTGGTTCCGAGGATTTCAGCGCCCGCATCATCGGTGAGCTGGGGAGCGTTTTAGTACACGGGGCGGCCACGCGGCCGGGAAAACCGGTGATCCTGGGGATGGTGCAGGGTAAACCTACCATCGGCGTGCCGGGGTACCCGGCCTCGGCCGTGCTCGTTCTGGACTTATACCTGAAACCACTACTCAGCAGCCTCCTGGGCCTGCCGTCGGAGGAGCCGCCTAAGGTTACGGCCCGCCTGGCGAGGAACATCACTTCGCCTCTCGGCGTAGACGAGTTCGTGCGCGTCAAATTGGGGGCGGTGGGCCCCAACTTGGTGGCCACGCCCCTGGCGCGCGGTGCGGCCCTTACCACTTCTTTGGTGCGGGCCGACGGGGTGCTTAAGGTGCCGCGCGGGAGCGAAGGGATTACCGCCGGCTCAAAGGTGGAGGTTTATCTCTTAAGAGGTGAGACGGAAATCCGCGGCACGGTAGTGGCCATCGGCAGCCACGACCTGACGCTGGATATCATCGCCAACCTCCTCAAAGAGAAATACCCTAAGTTTACCCTTTCCTCGGCTCACGTGGGAAGCCTAGGGGGGCTCCTTGCCCTCCGCCGCGGCGAGGCCCACCTGGCGGGGACGCACCTCCTAGATGAGACGACGGGCGAGTACAACATCCCTTACCTGAAGCGCTACCTCCCCGGTGAGGAGGTCTACCTTATCACCCTGGTCTACCGCGAGCAGGGCCTCCTGGTGCTGCCGGGGAACCCCAAAGGCATCAAAACCCTGGCCGATCTTACCCGGCCGGATGTCACCTTCATCAACCGGCAGAAGGGCGCCGGCACGCGGGTACTCCTCGACTTGGCCTTGAAGGAAGAAGGCATCGACCCGCATAAGATCCAGGGCTACGAGCGCGAAGAGTACACCCACACCGCGGTGGCGGCGGCCGTAAAAAGCGGGGCGGCCGATGTGGGCCTGGGGGTCCTTTCGGCGGCGCGCGCTTTGGGACTCGACTTCATTCCCTGGCGGGCGGAACGCTACGACTTAGCCGTTCCCGCCGCCCACCTGGACCATCCGGGGGTCCGAGCCATTCTTGACATCATCGAAAGCCGGGAGTTCAAGGAACAGGTTACCGCCCTCGGGGGCTACGACGTTCGGGATACCGGCAAAATTCAGTGGCCGCGGAAGGGGGAGGAGGATGCGCGACCGGCTGGGACGGAAAATTGACTACCTGCGGGTTTCGGTGACCGACCGCTGTAACCTGCGCTGCTTGTACTGCCTGCCGCCGCAGGGGGTGAGGCCGAAAACCCACGAAGAGATCCTGCGCTACGAGGAGATCGTGCGCCTGGTGGAGGTGGCGGTAAGCCTGGGCATCCGGCGGGTACGCCTTACCGGCGGTGAGCCGCTGGTGCGGCTGGGCCTTACCCGGCTGGTGGCGGCTCTTGCGGCCATTCCGGGGCTTCACGATCTCTCCCTCACCACGAACGGTACCCTTCTCGCCCCCCTGGCCGAGGAGCTTAAGCGGGCCGGGCTGAGGCGGGTAAACATCAGCCTGGATACGCTCCGGCCGGAGCGCTTCCGGGCCGTCACCCGCGGCGGTACGCTCGCCGACGCCTGGGCGGGGATTGAGGCCGCCCTGGCGGCGGGCCTTCACCCCGTCAAGATTAACACGGTGGCCATGGCCGGGGTAAATGACGACGAGCTGGCCGACTTGGCCGAGCTTACGCGCCGGTTTCCCCTCCACGTGCGGTTTATTGAGGTGATGCCGCTCGGAGCGGATCTCGACTGGGCGGGGGCCCACGTCTTGCCCATGGCCGCCGTGCGCGCTGCGGTGGAAAAAGTGGGGCGCTTGGAGCCGGCACAGGTGGCCGGGGCCGGTCCGGCGCGGGCCTGGCGCTTCCCGGGCGCGCCGGGAACGGTGGGCTTCATCGGCGCCCTTTCCGAGACCTTCTGCGCGCGCTGTAACCGCCTGCGCCTCACGGCCGACGGCAAACTCAAGCCGTGTCTCGCCTCCGACGTGGAAGTGGACGTGCGGGGGCTCCTCCGGCGGGGTGCCGGTAACCAGGAACTGGAAGGAGCTTTCCGGCAGGCCCTGGAGCTTAAGCCTTCACACCACGATCTCGCGAGTTATCCCGGGCACGCCCGCGTGATGTGTCAGATAGGGGGTTAGAGCATGGAACTCACCCATCTTAACGCTGCCGGCGAGGCGCATATGGTAGACGTTGGGGAAAAGCCGGTCACTCGGCGCCGCGCGGTGGCGCGAGGGGCCGTGCAGATGGCCCCGGCCACGCTGGAGCTTATTGCTGCCGGGGGCGTCCCCAAAGGCGATGTGCTGGCGGCGGCGCGCCTGGCCGGCATTATGGCGGCCAAAGAAACCCCGCGCCTCATTCCCCTTTGCCATCCGCTCAACCTGGGCGGGGTAGAGGTGCGGCTTTGGCTAAATAAAGGGGCCAGCCGCGTGGAGATCGAGGCGGAAGTAACGCTGGCCGGCCAGACCGGCGCGGAGATGGAAGCGCTCACGGCGGTGAGCGTGGCCGCCCTCACCATTTACGACATGTGCAAGGGAGTGGATAAGAGCATGAGCATCGAGCACATCCGCCTGGTTGCCAAGTCCGGCGGCAAGAGCGGCAGCTTTTTGCGGGAGGGGGAAGAGGAGTGGCCGCCAGGGGAAGAGTAGTGGCGATCTGTACCAGCCGGGAAAAGGGGACGCGCAAGGAGGATCGGGGGCAGGGCGTTTTCTTGCCCGGGCACGGCCTGGAAGGAGATGCCCACGCCGGTCCCTGGCACCGCCAGGTGAGCCTTATGGCCCTCGAGAGCATTAAGAAAATGGAAGAGAAAGGCCTCAAGCTCGGTCCGGGCGACTTCGGCGAGAACATAACCACGGAAGGGCTGGACCTGGTGCACCTTCCCGTCGGCACGCGCCTTAAAGTGGGCGAGGAAGTTCTCTTAGAGGTTACGCAGATCGGTAAAAAGTGCCACTCCCGCTGTGCCATTTATTATCAGGTGGGCGACTGCATTATGCCCCGGGAGGGGATCTTCGCCCGCGTGCTCCTCGGCGGGCAGGCGAAAAACGGCGACATTATCGAGGTCCAGGAAGGCTACCGCCTGGCCATCGTCACCGCCAGCGACAAAGGCGCGCGCGGCGAGCGCGAGGATGCCAGTGCCCAGGTAATTCGCCGCCTTACGGCCGAGCTGGGCGAGGTTGTGGAGTACAAGGTGCTCCCCGACGAGCGGGAAGAGCTCGCGGCCGAGCTTAGGCGTCTGGCCGATGAGCGGGCCGTCGACCTTATCCTTACCACCGGCGGCACCGGTCTAGGCCCTCGGGACGTGACTCCCGAGGCCACCCTGGACGTGGTGGACCGGCTGGTGCCCGGGCTCGCCGAGGCCATGCGCGCGGCGGGAATGGCCAAGACGCCGCACGCCCTCCTTTCCCGCGCCGTGGCCGGCATCCGCGGGCGCACGCTCATCGTAAACCTCCCCGGGAGCCCGCGCGGTGTGGAAGAGAACCTGACAGCCATCCTTCCGGCCCTGCCCCACGGCCTGGCCATCCTCCCCGGCCGCGCCGGCGAATGCGGGCGGCCGGTCCAGCCTTAAGTTTGCCCGGCCGCGTCCGGGGTCGCCTGCGGCGGAAGCCTCCTGAAAGAGGCGGGCCGATCTCTCGAGTGCGTAACGGCTGTAGCTCCTATAAAAAAGGTATAGCCGCCCAGCCTGCCTTCGGCGGGCTCAGCATCTTCGACCCTACCGGCCTACAGCTAACGCCACGGCGGTAGGGCGTCAGGGTCAGGCCGGAAACGGCCTGGCCTCCCGCATTTGGAAAGAAGATGCAGGGCCGGCCGCCCCCCGGGCCGGTACCCGGCGGCAAAGGAGGTGCGAAGGAGGGGGCAAACTCAGGCAAAGGAGAGACTCAAGGTGAAAAAGTATCTTATCTTTGCCCTTTGCGTTCTGGCTACCGCAGCTCTTTTCGGCTGCACACCCAAGGCCCAGCCCCAGTCCAACTCGCCTACAGAGGAGAGTTCAAGCAAAGAGCCGGTTCCGCCAGTCAGCGCTCCGGCCGGGAACAAAGACGTTATCCTCGCCACCACCACCAGCACCCAGGACAGCGGCCTTTTGGATGTCCTCATCCCCCTTTTTGAGCAGAAAACGGGCTACCGGGTAAAAACGGTGGCCGTGGGCACCGGCCAAGCCCTGGCCATGGGCGAGCGGGGCGAGGCGGACGTGCTCCTCGTGCACGCGCCGGAGGCCGAGAAAAAAGTGGTAGTGAGCGGAGCGGCAATAAACCGCCGGCTCGTCATGCACAACGACTTTATCATCGTTGGCCCTAAGGAGGACCCGGCCAAGATTAAGGGTTCTCGTTCCACGGTAGAGGCTTTCCAGAAGATTGCCAAGGCAAAAGCGCTCTTCATCTCGCGCGGCGACGACTCCGGAACCAACAAAAAGGAGCTTGAGCTCTGGAAGGCGGCCCAAATTGAGCCTAAAGGTTCTTGGTACCAGGAATCCGGTACCGGTATGGGCCAGACGCTAACCATTGCCTCAGAAAAGGGCGGTTATACCCTGACCGACCGGGCTACCTACCTGGCCCTTAAGAAAAACCTGTCCCTGGTTATTCTTCTCGAAGGCGATAAGTCGCTCCTTAACGTGTACCATGTGATGCAGGTGAACCCGGAAAAGTTCCCCAGGGTAAATGCTGCCGGCGGCAAGGCCTTTGCCGACTTCATGGTCGATCCGGAGACGCAGAAAGTCATCGCGAGCTTCGGCAAGGACAAGTTTGGGGAGCCCCTCTTCTTCCCGGACGCCGGGAAACCGGACATCTACTAAGGTGAGAGTATGGATCTAGTCGTCCAAGGCCTGGTCAAGGCCTTCCGCCTTCTCTTAAGCGGCGACCCGGAGGTGCTTGAGATCACGCTCCTCACCCTCCGGGTCTCCGGCTTGGCTACCCTTATCAGCCTCTTTCTAGGCGTGCCCCTGGGGCTGTATTTGGCCGTGGCGCGCTTTCGCGGCCGCGAACTGGTGGTGGGCGCGGTGAACACCGGCATGGGCCTGCCGCCCACGGTGGTGGGGCTTTGGGTGAGCATTCTCCTCTGGCGGAATGGGCCTTTAGGCATGCTGGGGCTTATGTACACGCCGACGGCCATCGTCATCGCTCAGGCGGTGATCGCCCTACCGGTGGTGACGGGCCTGACCATGGCCGCGGTGCAGCAGCTCAGCCCCAAATTGCGCCTGCAGGTTCTGGCCCTGGGTGCTTCGCCGCTCCAGTTCTGGTGGATTATCCTCCGCGAGGTGCGCTTTGGGATCCTGGCGGCGGTGATGGCCGGACTGGGGAGCGTCATCTCTGAGGTGGGAGCTTCCATGGCCGTGGGCGGCAACGTGCGCGGGTACACCCGCGTACTCACTACGGCCATCGTACTCGAAGTGAGCAAAGGGAACTTCGATATGGCCCTGGCCTTAGGGTTCGTCCTCATGGTTCTCACCTACAGCATCACCTATGCTCTTACCATCGTCCAGCAGAGGAGGCGGCGCTGGTGACGGCCGTACTTGAGGCGCGCGACATCGTAATAAAAAAGGGCGGGCGGCGCATCTTAAGCGTCGACCACCTGGCGGTGGAGCCGGGCGAGGTCCTGGCCATCATCGGCCCCAACGGCGCGGGCAAGAGCACCCTGCTCACGGTCCTGGCCTGCCTGGATCTGCCGACGAGCGGCGCCGTCTTCTTCCACGGCCGGCGGGTCACGCGCGCCAACGCTCTCGCCGTGCGCCGCAGGTTGGCGGTGGTATTTCAGGAGCCGCTACTTCTTGATACCACCGTGCTCGAGAACGCGGCCATAGGCCTTAAGCTGCGCGGGCGGCGCCGGGAGGCAGAGGCGAAGGCCAGGGCGTGGCTTGCGCGGTTTGGCGTCGGCCACCTGGCCGCGCAGCAGGCCCTGACCCTATCTGGCGGCGAGGCCCAGCGGGTGAGTTTGGCCCGGGCCTTCGCCCTAGAGCCGGAGGTGCTCCTCCTCGATGAGCCCTTTGCTTCCGTGGACGTCATTGCCCGCGCAGGGCTCATTCAAGAATTCAAAAGTATTCTTTCCAGCACGGGAACCACGGCGGTCCTCGTGACCCACGACTTTCGCGAGGTGAGCGCGCTGGCCACGCGCGTGGCGGTGCTCTTTGACGGTACGGTGCAGGCCGAAGGCCCGCCGGAAGCCATTGCCGCCCACCCGCGCTGGGGCGCTCTGGCTGACCCTAGGACAGCGAGCGGGGCCGGTAGTGGAGGGTGCGGGTGGCATTGAGGACGGCGAGGACGGTTACCCCGACGTCGGCAAACACAGCCTCCCAGATACCGGCAAGACCGAGGATACCCAAAGCGAAGAAGAAGGCCTTTATGCCGAGGGCGAGGACGATGTTTTCGGTTACGATGCGGCGCGTGCACCGCGCTATCTCGAGGGCGGCGGCCAGCCGCGCCGGCGAATCGTCCATGAGCACCACGTCCGCGGCCTCGATGGCCGCGTCGGAACCCAGGGCCCCCATGGCTACGCCGATGTCGGCCCGGGCAATGACCGGCGCGTCGTTGATCCCGTCGCCCACAAAGGCCAGCTTTTGCCGGCGCCGCTCGGGGAAGGCGGCCATGAGCTCTTCCACCTTGCGCACTTTATCTTGCGGAAGGAGCTCGGCGAAGTAGGCATCGGCCCCTATGGCTTCTGCCACCCGGCGGGCTGCGCTCTCCTCATCTCCGGTAAGGATTACCACCTTTTGGACCCCCAGCTCCTTGAGGCGCGCGACGGCCTGAGCGGCATCCTCCTTCAGCTCGTCGGCGATGATGAGGTAGCCCGCGAAGGTGCCGTCGATGGCCACATACACGCTGGTCCCCTCCATATGGCAGACGTCGGGTTCATGGAGAATGCCTTCCCGGTGGAGGAGCCGGTCGTTGCCGACAAGAACCAGCTTGCCCTGCACCTCGGCGGCGACGCCGTGGCCGGGGACCTCCCGGTAGCCATGGACCTGGTCGTCAGGAACGGGCCGGCCGTAGGCCTGGCGAATGGACAGGGCGATGGGGTGGGTGGAGTAAATCTCGGCCGCGGCCGCAGCGGCGAGGAGATCTTCTTCGGTAAACCCACTATAGGGTACGACTTTAGTCACGCGGAAGGTGCCCTGCGTCAGCGTGCCGGTTTTGTCGAAGGCTACGGTGTGAAGCGCCGTGAGGGCGTCGAGAAAGTTCGCGCCTTTCACCAGGATGCCCTGGCGCGAGGCTCCCCCGATGCCGCCGAAATACCCGAGGGGGATGGAGACCACCAGAGCGCAGGGACAGGAGATGACGAGGAGCACCAGGGAGCGGTAGAGCCACTCAGAAAAGGTGGCGCCGGGAAGAAAGAGGGGCGGTAACAGGGCTACGGCCAGGGCGGCGGCAACCACCACCGGGGTGTAGTAACGGGCAAAGACGGTGATGAACCGTTCCGTGGGGGCTTTTCGCGTCCCCGCCTCTTCTACCAGCTGCAGGATGCGGGAGACGGCCGACTCGGCGAAGTTTTTCGTGACCTTTACGGTGAGGAGACCCTGCCCGTTTACCATGCCGGCGAGTACAACCTCACCCGGCTCCACTTTGCGCGGCACGGCCTCGCCGGTGAGGGCCGAGGTGTCAAGGAAGGACGTTCCCTCTACGACCTCGCCGTCGAGCGGGACGCGCTCGCCGGGCTTGATGATAATCTCAGCGCCCACCGGGACTTCTTCCGGGCGGACCACCTTCACCTCCCCGCCGAGCTTTAGGTTCGCGTGGTCGGGCCGGATGTCTAAAAGGGCGGCGATAGAACGGCGGGAGCGGTCCACAGCCAGGTCCTGGAGGTAGTCGCCCACGGCGTAAAAGAGCATGACGGCTACGGCTTCGGGGAGCTCGTGGATGGCCAGGGCGCCCAGGGTGGCCACAGTCATGAGAAAACTTTCATCAAAAAACTGGCGCCGAGCTAAATTGGACACAGCGCGGGCGAGGACCGGCCAACCGACGAGGAAATAGGCCGTAATTAGCACGGCGTACTCCGCCCAGGCATGGGGAGTCGCGTGCAGCTGGCGGTTATAAAGGGTGCCGAAAGCGAAGAGGAGCGCCGCCGTCCCGATGAAGAAAACGGCCCGCCGCGCTTCCTTTTTCTCGCTCTCCTTCGTGTCCTGCTCCTCTGGTTCTTTTTGCTCTTGGGCGGGAACCAGAGTTACGCCCGGCTCGACCCGGGCCACCGCCGCTTGGGCTTCAGCCGCCAGCTCCTGCGGTATTTCTATGCTTCGGGTGGCAAAATTGACCGTAACAGTTTCCAGCCCCTTAATCCGGCGGAGTTCGTTTTCCATCTTGGCCGCGCAGTTTGCGCAGTCGAGGCCCTTGAGGATGTAACGCATAACGCGGCTCCTTTCTTAAAGGCTTTAGGTGCTCGGTTGCCGTTTGACGCGCAGTCTTGGCCCTCAAAGCAGACATCAATTGGCCTCGTTTTAAAGTGCCCCGAGGAAGGTTGGCCAGCTCATCGGTCTAGGTGCTGAGCGTGATTGAAAGCTTCGTTGATGAGATGTAGCACGTGGTCGTCGTCCAGGCTGTAAAAGGCCATCTTTCCTTCGCGGCGGTACTTTACCAGGTGCTCAGCCCTGAGCCGCCGCAGGTGATGGGAGACGTTCGAGACGGTGGTACCGAGGATGATCGCCAGGTCGCAGACGCAGAATTCCTCGTTGGCGAGAAGGTAAAGGATTTTGGCCCGCGTCTCGTCGGCCAGGGCTTTGAAGAGCTCGGCTACGGGAGCGAGCGAGGGCAGTCTTCTTTCCCAGCGAGCTACTTTTTCCGGATTGACGGCGAAAATTTGACAAACGCCGTCATCTTGGCGCTCCGCCCGGCTTTCGGTTTCTTCATCCGGTCTTAAGAGGTTTTCCATACTTCCACCTCACTAAAACAATTGCTCAATCGTTTAAAATGAATTATATACCATGCCTCGCGGAAGGTCAAGGACATGGAGAAAAAATCCCGGGCGGGATAATGATCCGCCCGGGGCTTGCGCGGAACGCTCTTACCCTGCTTTTCTTAGTGTTCCCAAACCCGTCCGGTGCCGGCGCCCGGCACGGAAAAAGCGTTGCGGTTGGGTTGCAGGCTGGAGAAAGGCTAAAAGCCGGCTCACGGTTAGCTCTTTTTCAGGTAACGGCTTCCCGGTTCTTCGATGGGCACCCCCTGGGCGCAGAGAGGGCAGGCAGCGGGTTCCCAACTCGGAATGTCCAGTATGAGGAGCGGGAAAAGGGGAAGGCCGAAATCCACTTTGCCGCCGCTCCGGTCTACCAGGCAGGCAATGCCCACCACCTCAGCCTGGTGCTTCTCAAGGGCACTTAGAACTTCGCGCATGGAACCGCCGGTGGTCACGATGTCTTCCACCACGAGGACTCGCTCACCGGACTCCAAGGTAAAGCCTCGCCTGAGCTTCATAACGCCGTTTTCCCGTTCGGTGAAGAGGGCACGGGTGCCGAGCTGCCGGCCGAGCTCGTAGGCGAGGATGATTCCGCCGGTGGCCGGCCCGACCACTACGTCTGGCCGAAGATGGCGCACGCGGACGGCTAGTTCAGCCAGTAAGGCGGCGGTGTGCTCCGGGTACTGCAGCACGGCGAACTTTTCCAGGTAGGTATCGCTGTGCCGGCCCGAACTCAGGCGGAAGTGGCCGCTCAAATAAGCTCCGGTTTGGCGCAGGACAGCTTCAATTTGCTCTTTGTTCATGGTTTCTCAGTCCCCTTTCGTGCTCGGTGTATTGGCCGATTTCCGGCCAACGCTTACGCGGTAGCTTTGGCGGCAACCTCATGGCCCTCCAGGCCTTCCATGATTACCGCCGCGGCGCCGGCGCGAACGAGAGTCTCGGCCTCGGCGGCGGAAAGCGCAGGACAGCGCACGATGATCGGTAGCACAACGGCCGGGTAGACTAAGGCCACGGCCCGGGCGGCGTGCTCAGCGTCGGGCGCTGCGAGGACCACGGCATCGGCTCCGGCCGCGGCTACGGCGCGCGCCAGGCGTGGAAGTTCCGCTTCTCTCGCCGGCAGTTCTACTTCCAGCGCGGCAACGAGCGGCCGGTGCAGCCGGCAGCGGACCTCGGCCACCCGGCGGGCGGCTTCAGGGGCGGCCGTTCCGGCCGGGCACGCAACCCAGACGGCGCCGGCCATCCGGCTTCCCGGGCTGAGGCCCTTCTCCATTGGAGCCAGAAGCGCAAACGGGGTTGGCGTCTCGGACAAGACACAACTCATGTTCCCTACCTCCCAACTTTATACCCGGCAGCGTAGAGCTCGGTAAGGAGGTCGGCTGCGGCTTCCCGGGCGGCGGCGGCAAACTTATCCGGCGTAAAGCGGTCATTGTACGGCGGGCGGCTGAAGGCGTAAATTACGCTTCTGGCTGCCACCACCAGGGCGCCCAGGCCTTCTTTGTCGAAGCAGGGGAGGGCGTCCCGCGCCTGCCCCCCTTGGGCACCCACGCCGGGGAGGAGGAGATAGGAATGGGGGAGCATGGTGCGCAAGAGGGTGGCCTCTTGCGGGTAGGTGATGCCGGCCACGATGCCCACCGGGGAATAAGTTTCGGCGCCCCGGCTGGCCTCCGCCCAGGCAGCAACCCAGGCGGCAACTTCTTGCCAGAGGGGGCGTTTCGTCTCGCTTGTTGTGAGGTCCTGCAGGTCGCCGGCGCCGGGGTTCGAGGTGCGCACCAGGACGAAGATGCCCTTGCCGTTTTCCCGCGCTGCCCGAACAAACGGGTCCACGCTGTCGCGGCCCAGGTAAGGGTTCACGGTGAGGGCATCGGCCGGACAGGTGGTTTCGCCCTCCGGGGCAAGGTAGGCCTGGGCGTAAGCCTCGGCCGTATTGGGCACGTCGCCCCGCTTGGCATCCAGGATTACCAAGAGCCCTTTCTTGCGGGCATAGGCGGCCGTTTCCTCAAGGGCCTGAATTCCTGGGGAGCCGTAGCGCTCGTAGAAAGCAGCTTGGGGCTTAACCGCCGCCGCCAGGTCGTACGTGGCGTCGATGAGGGCGCGGTTAAACGCCAAGATGGCGCGTGCCGCTGCTTCTTTATCCCCTTCGGGGACCGCGCTCAGGGCGGGCGGAAACTTGCTCAAATCCGGGTCGAGGCCGATAACGAGGGGACTTCTTTTGGCCACGATGGCTTCTCTCAGCCGCTGGGCAAAAGATGGGAACATGACCTTACCTCCTCGCGCATATTTTCTTCCAATCCTCTTCAGGCATGAAAAAACTCCCCGGCCGCCTGGGCGACCAGGGAGCGTAAGTACGGTGTACCCTTCCCGGCCTCGCAGGACCGCCTTAAAGGGATACTAAAATTGCCTCCTTGCCGGGATGGCAAAGAGGCAGCCTGCTGACTTGTATGTCTCCTTGCCACTCTCCCGGAATGGCTTAAAGGATCGCTGCTTGCTACATTATACCCCAGCCGTGGGTGGCTGTCAACAGGGACTTACTCCCCAATTTGGGCGAGATAACCGTGAATGCGCTCCACCGCGGTTTTGGCCGGCGGCGCGGTGAAGAGGGGAACTACCAAGGTAAGGGCCAGGTTGGTGAAGAAGGCCCAGAGGAAGCCGGGGTACCCGAGCGGAGATACGCCGACAATACGGGTGTAAAAGAGGATGGCCAGACCGGCCAGGAGCCCGGCGGAGGTTCCGGCTCGGTTGGCCCGCCGCCAGTACAGCCCGGCCAAGAAGCCCGGTGCCAGCTGGGCCAATCCCGTATAGGCCACGTCGATGACCACCTGCACGAGGGACTGGGGAGGACGCAGGGCGATCACTACGCTTACGATGACCACGGCTACCGTTACCAGGCGGGAAAGGTACAAGTTTTCTGCTTCCGTAAGTTTACGACGCAGCATGGGGATCATGAGATCCTGCGTGAACATCTGGGCAATCACGAGAATCATAGAGTTGATGGTCGACACACCGGCGGCGATGGAGCCGGCTAGGATGACGGCTGCCAACCACCAGCTGGTGTACTTTACCAGAAGCAAAGGCACGACCTTGTCCGGCGCCGGGATTTTTCCGAGGAGAACCTGCCCGGCCAGTCCCAGGAAAAGACCGGAGGTGGCAAAGATGACGATTTGGGAGACGGGGATGCCCAGGGCCGAGCGGGCGATGGCCTTCTCGTCTTTAGCCATCAGGGAGCGCACCCAAACGTGCGGGGTAAGCCAGATGCCGAAGGGAAGAACGATGAATTGCATGAGCCAGACCTTATCGGTATACAGGCCGGCGGCACCCGGGCGGGCGAGGAGCTTGGCGTTAAGATCCGCTACTTTCTGAAAGAGACCGGGCAGCCCACCGGTGGGGATTAGGGCAACGGCGGCCGCGGCGACGATGGTAATGAGGAGGACTACGGCCTGAATGGCGTCGGTGAGGACCACCGAATGCGCCCCGCCTACGGCCACGTAGATCAGCGAGAAGACCGCGATCATCAAAAGGGCGACGGAGTACGAGACGGCTCCCTGGGCGACGCCGCTTATGGCGTGGGCGCTGCCTACGTACTGCATGGCCAGAAAGACTACCGTCATGAGGATGGAAACGAGCGAGACCACCACTTTCAGGAAGCGGCTCTCGTAGCGGTCGGCGAAGAAGTCACCGATGGTAAGGTAGCCGTACTTATTACCCAGGAGCCAGATGCGGTGGCCGAAATACATCACCATGAGGGCCACCCAAACCTGGGAGAGAACGATGACGATGAAGCCGATGCCGTGGATGTAAAACATGCCCGGACCGCCCAGGAAGGCGAAGGTGCTCTGCAGGGCGGCGATCATGGTAAGCGGTAAGAGAAGGGCGCTTACGCCCCGGCCGGCCAGGAAAAAGCCCTCCACGGTCTTAACGGCCGCACTGCGGTAACCGTGCACGGCAATGGCCAGGAGGATAGATAGGTAGAGGAGAATGATGCCAAAAGAGTAGAGGCCGGTGTTCATTTTGCCTTCCCCCTTTTACTGCGCAGCCACTCGTTGGCGGCCCACAAAATGTAGATGAAGTTAAGGACTACGAGCACCCACCAATAAAAGAGCGGAAAGGGCAGCCAGCCGAAAAGGTAGGGTTCGGGCCGGGCCGTCCAAGGCCAAGGTATGGCTGCGGCCAGGAAGAGGAGCACAAAAAGCCACCAAGTAACGGGTTTCACCGTAACACCTCCCAATCGTTTTCGTAACCCGGGCTTAAATTGCGCTCGTTTGCTTTATCTTCCAGGCGGTCTGGGCCGAAAGGAACGTCCAAGGGACGGCGGCCGAGGCGAACTAGTGCGTCTTAAGCGCGCCGATGTACTCCCGCACCGATGCTGCATTATTTTCTTCGAGGTACTTCTCCAGGTCCGCGATGATCTTGGGCATGATATACGGGTCGACGATGTTGGCCGTGCCCACCTGCACGGCGCTGGCGCCGGCCAGAAGGAATTCCAGAACGTCGGTAGCTGAGCTTATGCCCCCTGTACCGATGATGGGCACCTTCACCGCTTGTGCCACCTGGTAGACGCAGCGCAGCGCTACCGGCTTGATGGCCGGGCCGGAGAGGCCGCCGAAGACATTGGCCAGCACGGGCCGGCGGAGTTTCACGTCGATGGCCATGCCGAGGAGAGTATTGATCAGCGTCAGCCCATCGCTTCCGGCTTCCACCGCTGCCTGGGCAATTTCCACGATGTCGGTGACGTTTGGGGTAAGCTTGGTAAAGATGGGCCGGCGCGTGCGCTCTTTTACCGCTGCCACCACCGCCTGCGTTGCTGCGGCGGACATGCCGAAGGCCCGGCCGCCGGCCTCTATGTTGGGGCAGGAGACGTTAATCTCGTAGGCGGCGATGCCTTCTTCTTTTTCCAAAAGCTCCGTGGCCTGCGCAAATTCCTCCACGGTGGTGCCGGCGATGCTCACGATAAGGGGCGGGGTGAAGCGCCTCAGCCGTTGGAGATCGTTTTTGATAAACCACTTGACCCCGGGGTTCTGAATGCCCACGGCGTTGAGCATTCCGGCGGTGGTTTCGGCGATGCGCGGCGGCGGGTTGCCCGCACGCGGGTGCAGGGTGATGCTTTTGACCACGAGCGCCCCAAGACCGTTTAAATCCATGTACTCCTCGTAACCGGGTAGGCCAAAGCTGCCGGACGAGGGCATGACGGGGTTTTTCAGCTTTAGGCCGCAAATTTCCACGCCGAGGTCCGGCTTCATCCTAGTACCACCTCCTCCAGAGGAAAGACCGGGCCGTCCTTGCAGACCCGCTTGTAGGTTTCTCCTTCGGGGGTTCGCACGCGGCAGGCGCACACCAGGCACCCGCCCAGGCCGCAGCCCATGCGTTCTTCCAGGGAAACGAAAGCCGGGATGCCCCGCGCGGCGGCCAGCCGCTTAAGAAGGCGGGCCAGGCGGCGGGAGCCGCACACAAAGGCCTGGGCCGTTCCGGGCCTGTCTAAAGCAGCGGCCACGAGGGGCTCGACCTTTTCCGGGGCCGAGGTACCGCTTTCATCGGTGACCGTGATCACTTCGACTCCCCAGGAGGCGAGAAGCCGGTCGCCTACCAAGGTGGCGGAGTTTCTCGCGCTTAAAATGGCTGAGACCTCCGTACCTTGGGTGCGGGCGGCTTCGGCCAGGGCGATGAGTGGGGCGGTTCCCATTCCCCGGCCGAGAATGAGTATCCGCTGCGCCTTCCGGTCCAGGGGAAAGCCCTGCCCCAGCGGCCCTAAGGCATCAAGCTTAGTTCCCGACCGTATCCGGCTGAGAAGATGGGTGCCTTTTCCTACCACCTGGTAGTAGATCTCTACCTCGCCGGCCTCGGGCCGCAGGCGGTAGAAGCTGAAAGGACGCCGGAGAAGAGGATCCACGCTTGGGGCACAGTGTACATGGATGAACTGCCCCGGCCGCGCAGCGCGGGCCAGCTCCGGCGCCTGCGCTACCAGGTGAAAGTACCCGGCGCCCTGGTCTTCATTTTTCGTTACCGTGAGGGTATGACTGACGTTCATGCCGTTGCCTCCTCGGCGAGGATTTTGCCACCGGCATAGACGAGGCGGCCGCCTACTATAGTGTAAACGATGCGGCCGGTAAGCTTTCTGCCGGCGAAGGGGGTGTTGCGACTTTGGGAATAAAACTCGGCCGGGTCGACTTCCCAGGTAGCGTTGGGATCGAACAAGGTAATGTCCGCATCTCCTCCGGGGCTCAGCGTGCCTTTGGGCAGGCCGACGATGCGTGCCGGAAGGCAGGTTAGTTTGGCAATGGCCTGGGCCGGGGTAAGCACGCCCGTCAGCACCAGTTCCGTCCAAGTGAGGCCGAATGCCGTTTCCAGGCCGATGATGCCGCACGGGGCCTGGACCAGACCGGCCGCCTTTTCTTCCGGTGCATGAGGAGCGTGGTCGGTGGCGATGGCGTCGAGTGTGCCGTCGGCCAGGCCCTGCCGCACGGCGGCTACGTCCTGGGCCGAGCGCAGCGGCGGGTTCATCTTGGCGTCGGCGCCCCACTTAAGCAGGGCCTCATCGGTTAAGGTGAAGTGGTGTGGGGTTGCTTCGGCCGTTACCCGAACGCCGCGAGCCTTCGCCTCGCGGATGATGGCCACAGAGCGTGCGGAGCTCACGTGCTGGATGTGTAGGTGCGCGCCGGTGAGTTCGGCGAGGAGCACGTCGCGGGCTACCTGAATGTCTTCCGCCGCCCCCGGCATGCCGCCGAGACCCAGGCGCGCGGCGGCATCACCTTCGTTGACGATGGTATCGGCTACCAGGGAAGGGTCGCCTTCATGGGCGATCACCGGCAGCCCCAGGCGTCCGGCTTCCTTAAGAGCCTGGCGCATCAACGCCGCCGTCGGGATGGGGTTGCCGTCATCGGAAAAGCCGACCACACCGGCTTCCTTTAAAGCGGCAAAGTCGCTCAGTTCCTCCCCGGCCAGGCCGCGGGTGACGGCACCCACCGTGTATACGTTTACTACCGCTTCACGGGCGGCGCGCCGGTAGAACTCGCGTACCAGCTCTGGCCGATCCATAACCGGCTTGGTGTTGGCCATCGCGACGACAGTGGTAAAGCCGCCGGCGGCTGCGGCCCGGCTGCCGCTCGCCAGGGTCTCTTTATGGGTAAATCCGGGGTCGCGCAGGTGCACGTGGATGTCCACAAAACCCGGAGCTACGATAAGGCCGGCCGCATCCAGGACTTCCTCCCCCGCCTCTACGCCGAGCTCAGGACCTACAGCGACGATTTTGCCTTCCGCTACCCGGACGTCGAGCCGGCCCGCGCGCGCATTGGCCGGATCGAAAACAAATCCGCCTTTTATTAGCATCTTCAAACCCCCTTCTTTTTCGAGCATGAAAAAACTCCCCGGCCGCCTGTGCGACCAGGGAGTGTAAGTACGCTTGTACCCTTCCCGGCCTCGCAGGACCGCCTTAAAGGGATACTAAAACTGCCTCTTTGCCGGGCGGGCAAAGAGGCAACCTACTGACTAGTATGTCTCCTTGCCACTCTCCCGGAATGGCTTAAAGGATCGCTGTTTTTCACATTATACCCCAGCCGTGGGTGGCTGTCAACAGGGGCTTACTCGTCCCCTAAAAACACGTTACGCCTGCACGGCTATTCGCAACTAACTATGGCCGAGCCGCATCCCCCGCACAGCTTTTTTGGTATCTACGGGTGCTGCCGGCGGCATGAACGTCTACTTGTTCCCTTCGGCCAGCGCCAGCAGGGCTGCCAGCAGCACCTCGGCTCCTAAGGCGATGTCGTCAATGCTCGCTTCTTCCGCCGGGTTGTGGCTGATTCCCTCCCGGCAGGGGATGAAGATCATACCGGTGGGTGTCAGGCGGGCCATATTCATGGCATCGTGCCCCGCACCGCTCGGCATCAGCATGTAGGGCACGCCTAGGCGCCGGCATACGTTTTCCAGGGTGGTGATGATGCCCGGATCGAGGGGAACCGGGTCTTCGGCGGTCAGGTCTTCTACCTGAACCCTGAGCCGGCGCCGCCGGGCGATTTCCGCTATGTCTGCCCGGATTCCTGCTACTAACCGGCCGATGCTATCCTTATCTATTCCCCTGATGTCGATTCCCAACACACTCCGGCCCGGAATTACGTTCATGGCTCCCGGCTCCACTTTGAGGACCCCCACCGTGGCCACGCTCTGGTGGGGTGATTCGGCCCGGCCGTGACGCTCTACGGCCAGCACCAGTTCGGCCGCCGCCGTAAGAGCGTCCCGCCTCAGGCTCATAGGGGTGGCGCCGGAATGATCGGCCCGCCCGGTAAAGGTAACGCGCAGGCGGGACGGGGCGGCGATGGCGGTAACGATACCGATCTTGTTCCCCGTTTCTTCCAGCACCCGTCCCTGCTCGATGTGCAGCTCCAAGAACGCCTTGAATTCTTCCGGTCGGCGCCGGGCTTGTGGGACTTGGGCCAGGTTTACTCCCGCTTGGGCCAGGGCTTCAGGGAGGGAAATGCCGGCAAAATCCTTTAGCTCGGCCCACCGCGCTACATCGGCCTGCCCGGTCATGGCTTTACTTCCCAGCGTGGCCACACCGAAGCGGCTCGATTCTTCAGAGACGAAGACGATGATCTCAATGGGATGCCGGGTGGAAAGCCCGTGCGCCTTGAGGGCGCGCAGGGCGGCCAACGCCGCTACCACACCCGCTACCCCGTCATAACGCCCGCCTTGGGGGACGGAGTCCAGGTGGGAGCCGCAGGCCACGGCCGGAAGCGTATCTTCTGCACCCGGCCAGCGGGCGATGAGGTTTCCGATGGCGTCGCGGCGGACGCTTGCCCCCAGCTCAACCAGCCGGTCTCTCACCCGGCGGTGCAGCTCCCCTTCTTCCGGGCTAAAACCAAGGCGGGTTACCCCGCCTTCCGGACTTGTTCCCACGTCGTGCAGGAGGGCCAGGTCTTGGGCCAGGGCAGCTTTATCGATCAAAGGCGACACCTCGCTCTCTTGTTTGGCCGGCTTTTCGTCTTCATGTGGGGCACTACAAAGAATTCTAGGTGAGCCCCGCGTTTTCTTTTGTCCTTACATACAAAGTGCCGATTACAACATTGTGCTCTCCGTCCCTCTTTCTTCGCGACCTTAAAGGAAGTATAGCGTAAAGCCGTTGTAGATGGAAGGGCGGCCGTCAACTTTTCTCGCATAAACCCAAGGGTATTTGCTCAGACTATTTTTTGTGTCTGAGACGGTACGGACGGGAGGTACCATGAGCGAGAAGGTTAAAGGGAATCTGGTGATCATCGGCGGCGCGGAGGATAAGGAGGGCCCTTGCACCATCCTGCGCCGCTTTCTCTCTCTGGCCGGCGGGAAGGAGGCCAGGGTGGCCGTTCTTACCACCGCCACCGAAAGGGCAGAGGAGGTAGGTAGAGAGTACACCCGCCTCTTTTACCGGCTGGGAGCGGCCGAGGTGCAGCACCTGGACGTCGCCGACCGGGAAGCGGCCCGAGCCGAGACTATGGCCGCGACCTTGGACCGCGCGACCGGCGTCTTCCTCACCGGCGGCGATCAGCTCCGGCTCACCAGTATCTTAGGCGGGACCCCACTTGCCGGCGCCCTGCATGCGGCCGTCTTCCGGGGGGCGGTCCTGGCCGGGACCAGCGCCGGCGCTTCGGCCATGAGCGCCACCATGATCGTAGAAGGCCGCGACGAAAGCGCTCCCCGCCGCTCCATCATCGCTATGGCCCCGGGTCTCGGTTTTCTAAAAGAAGTGGTGGTCGATCAGCACTTTGCCCAACGCGGGCGCATCGGGCGGCTTTTGGCGGCCATTGCCGAGAACCCGTACATATTGGGCGTCGGCCTGGATGAGGATACGGCGATCATCTGCGAGCCGGCCGGAAGCTTCACCGTGATAGGGTCCGGGGCGTGCACGGTGGTGGACGGCGTCGGCATTCGGATGAGCAATATCTCCGAGAGCGCACCCGGCGAGCCGCTCGTTCTCACCTACGTTACTCTGCACGTTCTTCCGGCCGGTTACACCTTCGACCTCAAGCGCCGCCGGCCCGGAGCGGTTCAGCTTAAGGAAGACGGAGTGACGTAGCGAGAAGAAGCACCCGTCAAATGAGAGCCAGAACTAAACTCCGGGAGGAAGACGTAAAACGCATGCGTATCTGCCAGCTTACCGTGTACACGGGCAAGAACGTTTACAGCCACCATCCGGTCATTAAGGTAACCATCGACCTGGAAGAGTACGCGGACAAAACCACGGCCGACATTCCCCTTTTTACCGACCGACTCCTTTCACTTTTGCCTTCCTTGCGCGATCACCATTGCTCGCGCGGCCACCCGGGAGGGTTCGTAGAGCGGCTGCACGAAGGAACGTATCTCGGTCATGTGGTGGAACACGTGCTTCTGGAACTTCAGACGTTGGCCGGGCTGCCCGCCATCTACGGCAAAACGCGCGCCGTGGGGAAGACAGGCCTATATGAGATCATTGCCGAATACCGGGCGGCCGAAGCGGCCCGTGAGGCGGCCTACTCGGCGGTAGACCTGGTGAACTGCCTTCTTTTAGGCGATGATCCGCCGCGTGTAGAAGGCATAATCGCCCGGCTTCAGGAGCTTGCGGCCCGCTATGAGCTGGGGCCCAGCACGGCGGCCTTAGTCCGGGCGGCCCAGGAGCGAGGCCTTCCCGTGCTGAGGTTGGATGATCGCAGTTTGGTACAGATCGGTTACGGGGCCCGGCAAAGGCGGATTGAGGCGGCCCTTACCTCCCTTACCTCCTGCCTGGCGGTAGATATTGCCGGGGATAAATCGCGCACCAAAGCCATTCTCTCCGCGGCGGGGATTGTTGTTCCGCAAGGCTTGGTGGTCCGCTCGGAAGAAGAGGCGGTTTCTGCGCTTCAGGAACTGGGGGCTCCGGTAGTGGTCAAACCGGAGTGCGGCAACCAGGGGAAAGGGGTTTCCCTCAACCTAAAGAGCGTAGCCGAGGTGCGGGCGGCCTACACGCTGGCCCGGAGCTGGGAGCGGCGGGTGCTGGTGGAGAAGTACATCGCCGGACGGCATCTACGGGCTTTGGTGGTCGACGGGCGCGCGGTTGCGGTGGCCGAACGCCTGCCCGCGCACGTGGTGGGCGACGGCCGCCACAACTTACGGGAGCTTGTGGACATCACCAACGCCGACCCGCGGCGCGGCGTCGGGCACGAGAAGGTGCTCACCAAGATCACCATCGACCCGGTGGTACTCATGGTCTTGGCGCGACGGGGGCTGGATCTTAATTACGTGCCGGCGCCGGGAGAGATTGTGTATCTTCGGGATAATGCCAACCTCAGCACGGGCGGCACGGCGCGCGACCTTACGGATCGGGTAGCGCCCCACGTGAAAAGTGTGGCAGAACGTGCCGCCCGCGCCGTGGGCTTGGACGTGGCCGGCGTCGACCTGGTAGTTCCGGAACCCGAGGATCCTAAGAGCCCGGTTACCGTGATCGAAGTCAACGCCGCGCCGGGCCTGAGGATGCACCTCGCCCCCAGCGAGGGCAGCCCGCAACCGGTGGCCGAAAAGATCATTTCCTACCTTTTCCCGCCGGGCGAGACCGGCCGCATTCCCATCGTTTCGGTGACCGGCACCAACGGCAAGACCACCACCGTACGCCTTATTGCCCACATGCTCTCCCTTACGGGCCGTAGGGTCGGCCTAAGCTCAACAGACGGAGTGTTTATCGGCGGAGAATGCGTGTGGCAGGGGGACAATGCCGGCTATCGGGGGGCGCGGGTCATCCTAGAGGATCCCACCGTAGAGGCGGCGGTGCTGGAGACGGCCCGCGGCGGCCTTATCCGCGATGGCCTGGCTTATGACCTGGCCGATGTGGGCGTTATCACGAATATTAGCGAAGATCACTTGGGGCAGTACGGCATCGAGACCCTTGAGGACCTTGCCCATGTTAAGTCGCTGGTGGTGGAGGCCGTCCACGACCAGGGCGCTGCCGTGCTCAATGCCGATGACCCCTTGGTGGCCAGCCTGGCCGGGCGGGTGCGGTGCGAAGTGATCTTTTTCGGGCTTACGGGCGAAAACACCTTGATCCGGCGGCACTTGGCCACCGGCGGGCGGGCGGTATTCGTCCACGAAGGACAGGTAGTGCTGGCCAAAGGGAATGAAATCAAGCCCCTCTGTTCTGCGCGGCGCATTCCCCTTACCCTGCGCGGGGCCGCCCGGCACAACCTGGCCAACGCGCTCTCGGCAACTGCCGCCGCCTGGGGGCTGGGCCTTCCGCCCAAGATCATTCGTCAGGGGCTTCGGACCTTCTATCCCAACCTCACCAGCAACCCGGGCCGCGTAAACCTGGTGGATGTGGCCGGGGCGCGGCTTCTGATCGACTACGGCCATAACGTCGCCAGCTACCGCAGCACTCTGGAACTGGCCCGAAACCTTACCAACCGCCGGCTCCTCGGAGTCATCGGCGTACCCGGGGACAGGCCGGATGAACTGGTACGCCAGGTGGGGCGCACGGCGGCGGAGGGCTTCGACCTTCTCTTCATTAAAGAGGACGAAGACCGCCGCGGGCGTCAGGCCGGCGAAATTGCCGAACTCCTCCTGGCCGGAGCACGGGAAGCGGGTTTTCCCAGTGAGCGCGCCCGCATCATCCTCCGGGAAGAAGAGGCCCTCCTGGCCGCCCTGGCCGAGTGCCGCCGCGGCGACCTGGTGGTGATCTTCTACGAGAAGCTCGACCGCGTGCTCAAGGTAGTAAACGCCCTGCGGGCCGCCGCCATTCCTGCCGCCCTGGCCAACGCCGGAGCGAGGTAGAACTTGTTTCATCGTCGAGAAAGGCAAAACTCGCTTCAAAAAAGAGGAGTTCAGAGAGAGAACGCGTAATATATGAGCGAGGGAGGGGGGAAATGTATGGATTTTTTTCCCGCCTGGGCCAAGGTGAACCTGGGCCTGGAGGTACGGGAAAGGCGCCCTGACGGTTACCACAACGTGCGCATGGTCAACCAGACCGTATCCTTAGCCGATCGGATTGCGCTTTTACCCCAGCGAGAGGGTATTACCCTTAAGCTGAGCGGCGCAGAGCTTCCGGCAGGAGAAGACAACTTGGCCTACCGGGCGGCCAAGCTTCTTCAGGAAAGATGCGGCGTTCGCGCAGGCGTCCGGATTGAGCTCAGAAAACGCATTCCCGTTGCCGCCGGCCTCGCTGGCGGCAGCGCCGATGCGGCGGCCGTGCTTTACGGGCTGAACCGCCTCTGGGGTCTGAACCTTACCCTCCAAGAACTTCAAGCATTGGCGTTAGAACTGGGGAGCGACGTGCCCTTTGCCCTTCACGGAGGTACGGCCTTAGCTGAGGGGCGGGGTGAGGTGCTGACGCCGCTTACGCCTCTTGTGCCCTGCTGGCTCGTCTTGGCCCGCCCGCGGGTGGAAATTTCCACCGCCTGGGCCTACGCCGAACTGGACAGATATCCGCCGGCCGCCCGGCCCGACATCGACGGCCTTTTGGCCGCGCTGGCGGCAGGGGACCTAAAAGGCGTGGCCGCGCACCTGGGCAATAGCTTTGAGTCGGTAATACGGGAGCGGTACCCATCTGTAGTGGAGGCAAAAAAGGCCCTTCTGGCCGAAGGCGCTCTGGGCGCCTGCCTGACGGGGAGCGGGCCGACCGTATTCGGCCTTTTTCCGGAAAGGGCGGGCGCGGAAAAGGCGGCCGCCGCTTTAAAGGAGGAGATGGATACTTTTGTCGTTCGGCCGGTGGCGGAAGGAGCCGGGGTGCTTCCTTTTGAGGCGGTGATGGAGGAGTGAGACGGCCCCTCAACCTCGGAACGGCTCGCTGTCAGTCCCTGTGGGAAGCCGTCTACCTGGCGCTGAGGAATGCCATCGTCCGGGGGGATCTTCCTCCAGGAGAGCGCTTGGCGGAGCAGCAACTGGCGGAAGAACTGGGCGCGAGCCGTACACCGGTGCGGGAGGCGCTCCGCCGCCTGGCCCTCGAGGGTTTTGTGGTGCTGATCCCGCGCCGCGGGGCTTACGTGGCCGAACTGTCCTTTAAGGACATGAACGACGTTTTTGAACTGCGTACGGCCTTAGAAGGACTGGCGGCGGCACTGGCGGCGGAACGCATCACGGAGGAGGAGATTGCCGCCTTAGAGCAGGCCCTCGCCGATTTGGCCGAAGCGGCCGAGGCCGGCGCTACCCAACGCGTGGTGGAGATCGACACCAATTTTCATGCCCTGATCTATACGGCCAGCCGGAACCGGCGGCTCATACAGATTGTGGGCAACTTATCAGATCAGATCCAGCGCTTCCGGATGCGCTCTCTGGCGGCACCGGGCCGGCTTAAGGATACGCTGAACGAACACCGGCGGCTGGTTGCCGCCATCGCCCGGCGCGATGCCGCTTTGGCGCGCAGGGCGGCGGAAGAGCACATTCAGCGCGCGGAAGCGAGTTTGCTCAAGGCGCGCCAAGAGGTAGGGGCGGAGGAGAGGAGTGAGAGATATGGTGGATGCGGTAGTTCTGGCGGGGGCGGCCAACACGAAGAAGCTCCGGGAAGTGAGCCGGGAAGCGTATGAAGCTTTGATCCAAGTTGCGAGCCGGCGGATGGTGGATTTCGTCGTCCAAGCCCTTGAAGAAAGCCCTTCCGTTGATCGGGTGGTCGTCGTCGGTCCGGTACCGGAGCTAGAATACCTGCAACAGGGGAAGGTTAAGGCCGTTCTCGCCTGTGCCGATTCCGTGATGGAAAACCTTCGGCGGGGGCTTGAATGGCTAAGACCCCAGGATTACGTCCTGGTTGCCACTTCCGACATCCCGCTCCTTACCGCTGCCGCCGTGGAAGATTTTCTTCAGCGCGCACGGGAGACCGAGGCCGATTTCTATTACTCCATTGTGGAGAAAAGCGTAGGGGAAGCCCGTTACCCGGGCGTCAAACGCACGTACGTGCGCCTGAAAGACGGTACCTTTACCGGAGGCAATCTCTTTCTTTTCCATCCGCGCATACTTGAGCGGGCCTGGGACCTGGCGGAGAATATGGTGCGCCTGCGCAAGGAACCGCTTAAGATGTGCAGCATTTTGGGTTGGGGACTGGTGCTCCGCCTCATTTTGGGGCAGCTGACGATTGCCGATGTGGAGCGGCGTTTTGCCCAAATCGTCGGTGCCCGGGGCAAGGCGATTATTTCGCCCTATCCTGAGGTGGGGATTGATGTAGATAAACCCGCCGACTATGAGCTCGTGCTCAGGTCCATGGGATTGGGGGGATAGAGAATTGGAGCGGCGACGCCGGGTAGAACGGCTGGTGGCCTTAACCCGCTATCTGGTGGAACATCCCTGCCAGCTGGTTTCCCTGAGCTCCTTTGGTGAGGAACTTGGGGCGGCCAAATCCAGCCTGAGCGAGGACATAGCCCTCATCAAACGCATGCTGGATAAAGAAGAAGAGGGTTGGATTGAAACCATAGCCGGCGCGGCCGGAGGTGTGCGCTACCTTCCGGACCTCAGGGGCAAGGCGGCCCGCGCTTTGGTTGAGTCGCTGGCCGAGGAGCTTTCGCGCCCGGCCCGATTTCTTCCCGGAGGGTTCATCTACCTTACAGACATCATCTTTACCCCGGCCATTATGGAAGGGGTGGGGAAAATCTTTGCCGGCCGTTTTCGGCCGTTGGGGCCGGAATGGGTGGTGACGGTTGAGACGAAGGGTATTCCGGTGGCCCTCTTTACCGCCCGCGCCCTGGGCGTGCCGGCGGTGATCATCCGCCACGAGAGCAGGGTTACCGAAGGGCCGGCGGTCAGCATCAATTACCTTTCCGGCTCCACCCGCCGCATTCAGACCATGTCGCTGCCGCGGCGGGCGCTTCCGGCCGGGGCCAAAGTGGTAGTGGTGGACGACTTCATGCGGGCCGGAGGTACGGCGCGGGGAATGCACGAACTAATGGCGGAGTTCGGGGCAACCGTGCTGGGCACCGGCGTGCTCGTGGCCACGCGCGAGCCGGAGAAGAAGCTTGTTCCGGACTACTTCTCGCTCTTGGTGCTCGAAGAGGTCAAGGAACGGGGACCGGAACTTAGGGTGCGTCCGGCGATCTGGCTGGGAGGCGAATAGCATGCGCGTCGGTATTGTCGGGCTGCCCAACGTAGGCAAGTCCACCCTTTTCAACGCCCTTACGCGCTCGGCGGTGCCGGCAGAGAACTATCCTTTTTGTACCATTGAGCCCAACGTGGGGCGGGTGGCCGTGCCGGATGCGCGGCTTCAGGCGCTGGCCGAGCTGATAAAGCCTGAGAAGGTAGTACCGGCGGCCATTGAGTTTGTAGACATCGCCGGCCTGGTCAAGGGGGCAAGTAAAGGCGAGGGCCTAGGCAATCAATTTCTGAGCCACATCCGCGACGTGGATGCCGTTGTGGAGGTTGTGCGCTGCTTTGAGGACCCGAACGTGGCGCATGTAAACGGTGCGCTAGATCCGCTAGCCGATGTGGAAACCATCGAAACGGAACTTATTTTGGCCGACCTGGAGGTGCTCGGCCGGCGTCTGGCCAAGGTTGAGCGCCAGATGAAAAGCGGCGAGCGGCGCATCCAGGAAGAGTATGCCCGGCTCAAGGAACTGGAAGCCGCTCTTTCCCAAGGCCGACCAGCCCGTGAGGTGGCCGACGGGGCTCTGCCGAAAGACTTGAACCTCCTCACGGCCAAGCCCCTACTCCTCGTAGCCAATGTGGGCGAGGCAGGGCCTACGGGGAAGGAAGAAGTCTACTGGGAGGCGGTGCAGTCGGCCGCCCGGGCGCGCGGCGCCGAGGCCATCTGGCTTTCGGCGAAGCTGGAAGAAGAGCTCTGGGAACTTGAAGCGAAAGATCGCGATGCTTTGCTGGAAGAACTCGGCTTGCACGAGCCGGGGCTTAACCGGCTGGTGCGGGCGAGTTACCGTCTGCTCGACCTGGTCACGTTTTATACCGCCACCGGCGGCCATGAGGTGCGCGCCTGGGCCGTGCCGCGCGGGACGTCGGCGCCGGCGGCCGCAGGCAAGATTCACAGCGACATGGAGCGCGGTTTCATTCGGGCCGAAGTTGTGTCTTTTGCCGATTTGATTAGTGCCGGCTCCATGGCTGCGGCCCGCGACCGGGGGCATGTTCGCCTGGAAGGGCGGGACTACTTGGTCCAGGACGGCGATGTGATACATTTCCGGTTCAATGTTTAATCTAGTTAATCCAAAGGGAGGTATTTTAAGTGAAGAATGCTGTTGCCACTGACAAAGCTCCGGCGGCCATCGGACCCTACTCGCAGGCGATTCGCGTCGGAAATCTTCTCTTTACGGCAGGGCAAATTCCCCTTGATCCTGCTACAGGACAGCTTGTACAAGGGGACATTAAGGCCCAAACCAGGCAGGTTTTAAAGAACATCGCCGCTATCTTAGAAGCCGCGGGCACTTCCATGAAGCATGTGGTCAAGACTACCGTGTTTCTTAAAAACATGGGCGATTTTGCCGCCATGAACGAAGTTTACGGCGAATTTTTCCCTGCGCCCTACCCGGCCCGGTCGGCCGTGGCGGTGGCAGCGTTGCCCAAGGATGTGGCCGTAGAGATCGAGGCCGTGGCCGTGGTGCCGGAAAAAGAGTAATTCCCACCGAAAAGAGAAGAAACGGAAGGATTTTTTGTCTTGGAAGGCGAATAGCTCGGCAGGATATAAACCTGCAAGGAAGGGTGGTGCTTCATGGAGATAACAGATATCAGGGTGCGCCCGGTGGCCGGAGAAAGCAAAATGAAGGCTTATGTTTCGATAACCCTTGACGGGAGCTTTGCCGTTCATGACATCCGGGTGGTGGAAGGGCCGAAGGGTCTGTTTGTGGCCATGCCCAGCAAAAAGCTTCCCAGCGGGGAATTCCGGGACATTGCGCACCCGATCAATGCAGCCACCCGCCAGATGATGCAGGAACGAATTCTCCGGGCTTACGCCGAGGCTACAAACGGAGGAGCGTAATGCTCCTCTTCTTTGCGCAAGGTAGGAGTACGACTACCGCTCCCTTGCGCGCACTGGGAGGGGTTAAAATGAAAAAGCTAGCGGCCATCATACTGGCAGCCGGTAAGGGAACGCGCATGAAGTCCGAGCGCCCAAAGGTTCTCCATAAGGTATGCGGGCGGCCGCTTGTAGCCTACGTGGTGGAGGCGGCTAAGGCGGCGGGTGCTGCCGAGGTGGTCTTGGTAATAAATCGGGAGATGGAAGAGGTCCGGGCCCTTTTCGGCGACACGTTAAAGTATGCCTACCAGGATGAACAGCTGGGCACCGGGCATGCGGTGCTGGCGGCCCGGCCGGCGTTGACGGAAGAAGATATGGACGTCCTCGTTCTCTGCGGCGACACGCCCCTTCTTTCCGGCGAGCTCCTCCGCGAGCTCATACGCGAGCATTGCCGGACGGGGGCGGCCGCGACGGTGCTTACGGCCGAGCTCGACGACCCAAGAGGGTATGGGCGTATTCTTCGCGGGCCCGGCGGAGAAGTGGAGGCCATTGTGGAAGAGAAGGATGCACCGCCGGAGGTTAAAGCCGTCCGGGAGGTGAACACAGGCAGCTATTGTTTTGACGCCGCTTTGCTCTTCGCTGCTCTGGAAGAAGTGGGAAGGGATAACGCCCAAGGGGAATACTACCTTACGGACGTGCTCGCCATACTCCGCCGTCAGGGTAAGCGCGTGGCCGCCCTTACGGCTCCCGACCCGTCCCTCACGCTGGGGATAAACAACCGCGTCCAGCTGGCGCAGGCGGAGGCTTTTCTGCGCGAAGAGATCCGTCGCCGCCATATGCTGGCCGGCGTTACCATCTTGGATCCGGCCTCAACCTTCATCGATGCCGAGGTGAGCATTGGTCCGGACACCGTGATCTATCCCTTTACCATAATCGAAGGCCGGAGCAGCATTGGGCGCGCCTGCTGCCTTGGGCCGGGGGTCCACATAAAAGACAGCCGGGTAGACGATGGTGCCCAAATCAGCCAGGCGGTTTTGGTGGAAGCAGTGGTGGGACCGGGGGCCAGTGTTGGTCCCTTTGCCTACCTGCGCCCGGGCACGGTACTAGCCGAAGGCGCTAAGGCCGGCACGTTTGTCGAGATCAAAAAGTCGCACATCGGGCGGGGAAGTAAAGTGCCGCACCTTTCTTACGTGGGCGATGCTCAGGTTGGGTGCGGAGTGAATATTGGGGCCGGGACTATCACCTGCAACTACGACGGCTTTAGAAAAAACGAGACCATTATTGAGGACGAGGTGTTTATCGGGAGCAACACTAATTTGGTGGCGCCGGTGCGGGTCGGCCGCGGGGCCTATACGGGTGCCGGATCGACCATTACCCGGGACGTGCCTCCCGGTGCCCTGGCGGTGGAACGTGGGGAGCAGCAAATCGTACCCGGCTGGGTAACAAGGCGCAAGGAGAAGCTCTCTTGCGCAAAGGAAAAGGGTAAATTAGAATAGGTTGGGGAAGGGACAAGGAGGAGAGTTTAGTGGCGCCAGACCAGCGGCGGCTGAAGGTGTTCAGCGGCAACGCCCACCCGGAGCTGGCCCGGGAGATAGCAGCTTACATCGGCGTGCCCCTGGGTGCGGCTAAAGTCAGTCGTTTTTCTAACGGAGAGATTCAGGTCGTCATCGATGAGAGCGTCCGTGGAGCAGACATCTTCGTTGTCCAGCCCATCTCCAGCCCGGTCAACGAAAACATCATGGAGCTCCTCATCATGATCGACGCCTTCCGGCGGGCTTCCGCCCGGCGTATCACGGCGGTAATTCCTCACTACGGCTATGCCCGGCAGGACCGCAAGGCCCGCGGGCGCGAGCCCATTTCGGCCAAGCTCATAGCCAACCTCCTGGTTACGGCGGGGGCGGGTCGCATACTTACCATGGACCTGCACGCCGCACAGATACAGGGTTTCTTCGACGTACCGGTGGATCACCTGCTGGCCGGACCGCTCCTCGCCGAGTATTTCCAGAAAAAGGGCCTGGAGAATGTTACCGTGGTGTCGCCGGACATCGGGGGCGTAACGCGGGCCCGCGACCTGGCGCAGCGGCTGCACGCTCCCATCGCCATCATCGACAAGCGGCGTCCTGCTCCCAACGTGGCGGAAGTAATGCACGTCATCGGCGACATCAGAGGCCGGACGGTGATCATGGTGGACGACCTTATCGACACGGCCGGCACCATCCTTCTGGGGAGCCAGGCTCTTCTCGAGTACGGCGCCAAAGAAGTCTATGCCTGCTGCACGCATGCCGTTCTTTCCGGTCCGGCCATTGAGCGGCTTCAGGCGGCGCCGATCAAAGAAGTCGTGGTTACCAACACCATTCCCTTGGGGCCGGAAAAGCAGATAGAGAAGATTAAGGTGCTCTCCGTGGCCCCCATTTTTGGGGAGGCCATCATCCGTATTTACGAAGACTTGTCGGTGAGCAAACTGTTTGAGTAAGAAGGAGAGAGGTAGATGACAACCGAGGTAGTTACGGCGAAAAGGCGCCCGGCCACGGGTAAAAGTGCGAGCCGTGCCGACCGCCGGGCGGGTTTGATTCCCTTAGTCCTTTACGGCGAGGGTGTGCAAGAGCCGGTACACCTGGTGGCCGAGCGCGGAGCGATCGAAAAGCTTCTGAGCAGCCACGGGGAGGGAAGCCGGGTTACCTTACGCATTGAGGGCGAAGCAGAGCACCCGGCCATGATTAAAGAGATACAGTACCACCCTGTGCGCGGCAACGTGATCCATGTGGACTTTCAGCGGATCTCGCTTACCAAGAAGATCCGCACGGAGCTCCCTCTCGTCCTGAAGGGAACGCCGCGGGGCGTCAAAGAGGGCGGCGTGCTGCAGCACCAGCTGCGCGAGGTAGAGGTGGAAGCCTTGCCCCAAGACCTGCCGGAACACATTGTGGCCGACATAAGCGGCCTGGCTATCGGCGACGTCCTCTTCGTGCGGGACCTAGAGTTGCCGCCGGCTGTTAAAATGCTTACCGACGGCAGCGAGGTCATCGCCACCGTCCTTGCGCCGAGCAAAGAAGAAGAAGCGGCACCGGCGGAAACTTCTGCTCCGGCTGAGGGCGCCCAGGCGGCTGAAAGCAAGGACGAGGAGTAAAGCCGCATGAAGCTCGTGGTGGGGCTGGGCAATCCCGGGCGGGAGTATGAGGAAACGCGCCACAACGCAGGCTTTCTGGTCGTAGACTATTTGGCGCGGGAGGAAGGGCTAACTTTCGGCTCTTCCGATTTCCGCGCCGACCTGGCGCGCGGCCGCGTGGCCGGGCAAGAAGTGCTCCTGGCCAAGCCCCAAACCTATATGAACCTAAGCGGTCTGGCCGTAGGTCCCCTGGTGCGCTGGTATAAGCTGGATCCCACTGCCGACCTGCTGGTAGTTTCGGACGACCTGGACCTGCCCCTCGGCCGGCTCCGCCTGCGGGCGCGGGGCAGCCACGGTGGCCACCGTGGACTCCTGTCGATTATAAACGAGCTCGGCACCACCGACTTTGCCCGGCTGCGCCTGGGCATCGGCCGGCCGGGGGAACACGAGACCGCCAAAGATAAAGTGCTCGGGACGTTTACCGAAGAAGAAGGACGCATTTTAGACGAGGTTATCCTGGCGGCGGTAGGTGCCATACGCACTTGGCTTGCGGAGGGCACCGAGGCGGCCATGAATCGCTACAACGGCTTCAAGGCTCCTTCGGCGGCCGACGAAGGGGGCGGCGCCCGTTAGGGGGTTCCTTCAGCAAAGAAGGTTCCGCTTCCGGTTGGAAGCGGAACCTTCTTCTATTCTTTTATTCTTTCGGGCAGCTTTTTACTAAGGGCAAAGGGTCGACAGCTACCAGGTCCGAGTTCTGGCTACCTCAGTTCGGTGTTCTTCTAAATGTTCTTTTAGAGCTGTGGAACTCCGCAAGACGCCGCGCCAAGATTCCCAAGACGCTGCGCGCTTAGAATCTCCAATGGGTTCGAGGATGATCTTATTACCGCTTACGTCGATTTTGAGTTGTCCGCCCTGTCCCAGTCCCAACTTTTCACGGATCGCAGCAGGTATGACCAGCTGGTCTTTAGAAGATAAACGGGCCACCATCATCGAAATTTCCCCTTCTTACCACCATTGTAAGAACAGAGGGAAACGATTGTCAAGCAGGAACCGCCCTTGGTGCTGTCCTTAAGCAGCTTCTCTAGTCGGCGGCGCTCTAGTTAGCGCCGGCGGGGGAGGTGGAGGGCCGAGTTGCCTGCCGCCAGGGCGGCCTCAGCATAAGCCTCGCACACCGTCGGGTGCGGGTGGATGGTGGAGGCAAGTTCGTCTAAGGTAGCTTCGAGGCGTAAGGCGAGCGCTGCTTCGCCGATGAGGTCCGTGGCCCGCGGGCCAAGGATCTGGACGCCCAGGACCTCACCGTAGCGCTCGTTGGCCACGATCTTGAGGAAGCCGCCCTCATCGCCCTCGATCAGAGCCTTGCCGTTCGCCGCAAGCGGAAAACGCCCCACCTTAACCTTGTACCCGGCTTCTTTAGCCTGCTCTTCCGTGAGCCCGACGCTCGCAGCTTCCGGCTGGGTGTAGATACAGGAAGGCACGGTCTTGTAATCGATCTTGCGTGCCATCCCGAGCGCGTTTTCCGCAGCCACCGTTCCTTCGGCGAAGGCCACGTGTGCCAGCATGGTGCCGCCGATCGCATCACCCACGGCATAAACGCCCGACACGCTCGTCTCCAGGTACTCGTTAACCAGGATGCGGCCGTTTTCTGTCGCCACACCTGCCGCCTCGAGACCTAGATCGCGGGTGGCGGGGCGGCGCCCTACCGCGGCGAGGACCTTGCTTACGGTGAAACCAAGCTCGCCTTGTGGGGCAACCACCTGCACCTTGATGCCGTCCGGGTCGGGGCTGAAGCTGGTGACCTTCGCCCGGGTGTGGATCTCTACGCCCAGGCGGGTGAGGTGAGCCTTTATACCGTTTGCGAGCTCCGTATCCAGGTTGGGAAGGATCTGGGGCAGCATCTCGATGATGATGCACTTGGTGCCGAGGGTCTGGTAGACGGAGGCCAGCTCCACCCCGATGACCCCGCCGCCCATGATAAGGAGGCTCTCGGGAACTTCGGGCAGGGCGAGGGCCTGATCGCTTAAAATCACGTCGGGGAGGTCAAAACCGGGAAGGGGTAAGCGTACCGGCTCGGAGCCGGTCGCTAGGATGATCCTGTCGGCCGTGATGCGGGTTTCACCGCCGTCCGGCATCGTTACAGCCACGCTGCGGGCGTCTGCCAGGCGCGCCGTGCCAGTTATTACCCGGCAGCCCGCCTGTCTGAGCAAAAGCTCCACACCTGTTACCAGGCGCTTTACTATGGCTGTGCGCCGGGCCTGCAGGGCCGGCCAGTCTACCGCGAGCCCTTGGGCCTTAAGGCCGAAATCTGCTCCGCCCTGCACTCTCCGGTAAAGTTCCGTGGTGTAGAGGAGGGCCTTCGTGGGGATGCAGCCGACGTTGAGGCAGGTGCCGCCCAACGCCTGCTTTTCCACCAGGGTAACCTCAGCTCCCAGCTGGGAGGCGCGCAGGGCGGCCACATACCCACCCGGCCCGCCACCGACAACGACAACCTTCGTAGCCATTTAGTGTCCCCCTCAGGCGATGAGTATCTTCTTCCCGCGAGAGATCTAACGCGATTTCTCAGGTGAAGTTTCCTCTACAGCATCAGTGCAGGCTTTTCCAAGTAGGCCTTCACGCGGGCCAAGAATCGGGCTGCCAAGGCTCCGTCGATGAGCCGGTGGTCAAAGGACAGGCTGAGGTTCATCATGGGCCGGATCGCGATGTTGCCTTCCACCACCACTGGCTTTTCGGCGATGCGGTTCACGCCCAGGATGGCGCTTTCCGGTTGGTTGATGATGGGGGTGAAGCTGTCCACGCCGTACATGCCGAGGTTGGTCACGGTGAAAGTACTTCCGCTGGCCTCATCGGGCGAGAGTTTTCCTGCACGGGCCCGGGCGGCGAGATCCTTAACTTCCTCGGACAGGGCGAGCAGGGTCTTCTGGTCGGCATTCTTGACCACCGGCACGATAAGCCCGTCCTCCAGGGCTACGGCGACGCCGATATGGATGGCGCTATGGTAGATGATTTCTGCCTCGGTAATGGTGGCGTTCACCACCGGAAACTCGCGCAGGGCCCGTGCGGCTGCGAGGACGACGATGTCGTTGAAGGAGACTTTCTTATCCTGGGCCTTAAGTGCCTCGCGCAAGTTCTTGACGCGGGACATATCGACCTCCATGTTGATGGTGACGTGCGGCGCCGTGCGTTTACTCTCGGCCATGCGCCGGGCAATAATCTTACGCATCCCGGCCAGCGGCTCACGCTGCTCACGAGGCGCGGCCTCTTCCTGTGCGGCCAGGAAAGCGCGGAAGACGTCCTCTTTCCCGATGCGGCCCGAAGCTGCTATCTTGCTCATGTCAATACCGAGTTCCTTGGCCAGGCGCTCTGCCACCGGGGTGGCGCGCAGGGGAGCAGCCGAGGGGGTCTCTGGCTGCGCCACCTTTTCTTGCTGCGCCTTTGCCTTCTGCTCTAAATAGGCGAGGACGTCCTGCTCGACGATGCGGCCGTCCGGACGGGTAGGACGCACCTCCGCTAGATCGACACCGCGTTCCCGGGCCAGCTTCTTAGCCGCGGGCGAGGCTTTGACTTCCGAATCCGCGGCAGGTGTGGGCGGCTCTGTCGGCCGCGCGGGGGAAGCCGGCGGGGTGGCCTGCCCGGCCGGGACGTCTTCTATCCCGGGAACTGCCGGGAGAAGTTCGTCCCGGGCGGCCAGGATGGCTACAGGAGCTCCTACCGGCAAAGTGGTGCCCTCTGGGGCGATTATTTTCCGCAGGATTCCTTCTTCCAGGGCCTCCACCCGGTTGGTGATCTTGTCTGTGGCTACCTCAAAAAGGAGGTCGCCCTTTTTCACTTCGTCTCCGACCTGTTTCAGCCACTTGGTGATAGTGCCTTCGGTCATGGTGAGCCCGAGCTTGGGCATGGTGACAATGCTGGCCATGGTAGCAATGCTTCCTTTCCATTATTTAGGATAAGACGCGCACTTTAAGGACGCGCGGGGGAAAAGAGAGTGAAACCCGTCTTTGAATCGTAGCGGCGCCTGAGCGTTACGCCCTCCGTTTCCAACAGAAAGACCTCCACGGTCGCGGCCACGATATTGCCGACCGCAGCCAAGTGTCCGCCGTACCCGCGCCCGGCGCCGTCCATGACGGCGGCATGAAGGTGCACGGTTACATTGCCTGCCTCATCTTGTCCCACCGTGCCCTGCGCGCTCATAATCTCGAGAGGCCCCGGCACCGTCACGGGATCGGTATAGACGAGGCCGCAGGGGGTGTCTGGAGCGGGAAGCACGGAAAAGTAGGTAGCCTGAGCAAGGCTGCCGACCATGGAGACGACAGCTCCGGCTGCAAAACCACAAGAGGCACAGAGCGCGGCGAGCTCTGGGACGAGATCCGCGCCGGGGAGGAGGCGCCCGACGAGAACGCGCCCCGACCGGGCGGACACGCAGACAAAGCGCCCGTTCATTGCTCTCCCTCCCAGGGTAGAAGGATCACCTTGCCGGCAGAGCTCGAACGGGCCAGTTCCATGCCGGCGGCAAAATCCTGAAGCGGGAGGCGTTGTGTGATCACGGATTCCACCTGAAGGCGGCCGTTCACTACCAGATTCTGCATAATTTCCCACGTGGCGAACATAAGTCGCCCGTGAATACCGAAGATAGTGGCTTCTTTGAAGACGACGTCCGACCCCACGTCAAGTTCAAGGGTTCTTCCAGGAAGGCCGATCAGAGCCGCCCGGCCGCCTTTCATTAGGGCCTGAAAGGCCTGGCGCACGGCCGTTGCATTGCCGGAGGCCTCGATAAACGCATCTACGCCGTAGCCATCGGTCAATGCTCTAAGGGCGGCTACCGGGTTGCTCTGAGCCGGGTTAACCAGAAAATCCGCTCCTAACTTTGTTGCGAGTTCAAGCCTTGCCGGGCTGACATCAATGGCAATGGTTCGAGCGGCGCCCAAGGCGCGCAGCGAAGCTAGAGCGAAGAGGCCGATGGGTCCGCAACCGATCACGGCCACGGTCTTGCCGGCCGGTTCTAAAGCCTGTGCACCGCGAAGGGCCGTACCCAGAGGCTCAAAGAGAGCGCCAATTTCGTACGCAATTTCTCGTGGAAGGCGCCGCACGCAGGCGGCAGGAACGCGGGCGTATTGAGCAAAACACCCTTCAGTGTGGACACCAAAGAGCTTGAGGTTCTGGCAGATGTGCTGTCGCCCGGTTTGGCAGAGGCGGCAGGTACCGCAGGGAATGTGGGTGTCCACGGCCACCCGATCACCAGTGGCCAGATTGTTGACGCCGCTTCCAACTTCTACTACATCTCCGGCACACTCGTGGCCCAGAATGATAGGCAGTTTGATACCTGCATTTTCAGCCCAACGGTTCCATTCGTAAATGTGCACGTCGGTGCCACAAATGGCCGCTGCACGTACCCGGATGATCACCTCGCCGGGGCCGGCAGAAGGGATGTCGCGCTCAATGAGACGCGCTCCCGGGCCGGTGCCTTCCTTAACCACAGCGGACATACGAGGCATAGGGCGTCTCCTTTCGGGCTACTTTAAGGTTACTTCGCCATGAGGCTCGGGAGCCAGAGGGAAATGCTCGGTACGTAGGTGATGACCACAAGAGCCAGGAAAGCGGCGACAACGAACGGAATCACGGCCCGGGAGATTTCGTCTATCGAGATGCGGGCGATATTGGCACCGACGTAGAGGTTCACCGCCACCGGCGGTGTAATCTGGCCGATGGCCAGGTTTACCGTCATCATCACGCCGAACCAGACTGGGTCCCAACCGAAGTGGGCCATCACCGGCATAAGGAGAGGGAGGAGCAGGTAATAAATGGAGATGGCATCGAGGAGCATGCCGGCGAGGAAGAGAATCACGTTGAGGATAAGAAGCAGCACGAACTGGTTGGAGGTGAGGCTGATGGCAAACTGGGAGATCTTCTCTACCACCCCCAGGGTGGTCATGGCCCAGGCGAAGATCCCGGCAAAGGCCACCACCAGCATCACTACCGCCGAGGATACGCTGGATTCCACCAAGAGGTCGTAGAGGCTCTGCCAGGTGACTGTACGGTAGATGAAAATTCCCACGAAAAGACCGTAGAAGATGGCCACGGCTGCCGCTTCGGTAGGGGTGAAGACACCACCGTATATGCCGCCCAAGATAATAACCGGGGCAAGTAGTCCCCAAAAGGCCTCTTTAAATGCCTGCCACAATTCGGCGAGTTTCCCGAAGCGGTCGCCGCCGTAGCCGCGCACCACCGAGATCAAGAAGGCGACGATGATAAGGAAGATGCCTACTAAGATGCCCGGAAGGATGCCGGCAATAAAGAGTTGGCCTATGGATGCCCCCGTGATCACCCCGTAAACGACGAAAGCAATGCTGGGCGGAATAATGATGGCGAGGCCGCTGGCCGCTGACATCAGGGCCGCAGCGAACCCCCTGTCGTAGCCGGCCTTGACCATGCCGGGAATTAGGATAGTTCCGAGGGCGGCTACCGTGGCCGGGCCGGAGCCGGAGACGGCGCCCCAGAAGAGGGCGGCGATCACCGTAACGATGGCGAGGCCGCCGCGAACCGGTCCCACGAGGAGGGAGATAAGTCGGATGATTTTATCCGAAATGCCCACCTTCCCCATGAGTACACCGGCCAAAATGAAGAAAGGGATGGCGAGCAGCGAGAACTTGGAGATGTTGGCAAAAAAGACCGGGGCGAACATCTGTGTGCCGAGCCCAGTGAGCGAGATCACGGTCATGCCGGCCAGGCCTAACGACACCGCGATAGGGACGCGCAAAAAGACCAGCACGAAAAAGAGCCCAAGAAGGAGCACTCCTGGATCGATTGCGAGGGACACACTAACACCTCCGCACGCTCAGCCATTGCTTTTTTCACGGGTTCCGAGTTCTCGTACCTCTTCCCAGGCTGCCTGAATCACCCGTAAAAGCATAATAAGCGCCCCAAAGGGGACGGCCAGACCGAAGATCCACATGGGGAGGGCCATAGAATAAGTGGTCATTTGGTTTTGGTACTCTTGGACTACCATGCCTACTCCCTGAACGAAAAGGAGCACGAAGAGCACAACGCCGGCAACGCCGGAGAGCACGGCCACAGCCTTTTGCCAGCGCGCAGGAAGCAGATAGGTAAGGAAAGTTACCCCCAGATGTGCCCGTTTGCGGAAGGCAATGGCTCCGCCGAGAACTGTGATCCAGACGAATAGATTAACCACCAGCTCCTCGGTAAAGGCCAGAGAGCCGTTGCTGAGATAACGCACGATTACATTGAGAAAGGTAAGAACACTAATAAAAAAGAGGAGTATGGCGCAAAGGTACTCTTCCACCTTATCCAGGATATTCCACACGAGTTTCCACCCTTTCACAACCTAGCTTGCGGAGGAAAGGGGGGTGCCCAGCCGGGAGCACCCCCGAGACGGCTTAGGGTTACTTCGCCGCTTTGGCTACGGCGTCTTCGAAGCCCTTAACGATGTCGAGGCCGACCTTCTGGGCGTACTTGTCATACACGGACTTGACCTTTTCCTTAAAGGCTGCAACCTCTTCGGGTGTCAGATCGGTTATAGTCATACCCTTTTGCTTCAAGAACTCAATGCCCTCGGCGAGTCCCTCACGGCTGATTTTCTTCTGGTAGGCCATGGCGTCCACGGCGGCCTTCTTTAGCTGTTCCTGGATGTCCGGCGGGAAGCTGTTCCAGACGTCCTTGTTGACGGCCAGCGCGAGAGCGTCGTACGAATAGTGCCAGTTGGTAAGATATTTTTGCACCTCGTAGATCTTGGTGGGGATGATGATGCCTACAATTGGGTTCTCTTGGCCGTCGATGGTTCCCTGTTGCAACGCGGTGAAAACTTCGCCCCAGTTCATGGAGATGGCGTTAGCTCCCAGAGCGCGCATAATGTCGATGTACATGGGAGTGACTACGCGCATCTTCAGGCCCTTAAAGTCATCCGGCGTCTTGATGGGACGCTTGTTGTTCGTCACCTCGCGAAAACCATTCTCGCCCCAGGCTAGGCCTACCATGTTGTACTTCTCTAGGGCCTTAAAGAGCGGGTCAGCGGCGTCGGCCTCGATGGCGGCATCAACAGCCTCATAACTCGGGAAAAGGAAAGGCAGACCGAAGACGTCAAACTCAGGAATGGTGGGGGCTATGTTGATGGTGGAGTTGAGCATGAAGTCGATGGCCCCGCTCTGTACCATTTCTACCTGGCGCATCTGATCGCCGCCGGTAAGCATGGCGTTGGGGTAAACCTTGATGTTTACCTTACCGCCTGTGTACTCCTTGGCGAGCTCGGCGAACTTCATACCGCCCTGACCCCATTTTGTTTCAGGAGCCACGTTCATGGTGAGCTTGTACTCGCTCTTAAGCTGCGGGGTACCACCGCTTCCGGCTGGTTTTTCGCCTGCCGGTTTACTCCCCCCGCCACTGCAGCCGGCAGTGAGGACGAGGAGAGCCAAAATGGCGGCTACGGCCAGAACACGGCGAATCGATTTTTCCATTCTGCGCACCCGGCACTCGGGTGCTTCACCTCCTTTTTCTCCGCTATCCTCGGCGAAACCCATGACCCCCTGACTTGCACCTCAAGTTAAGCTTCCGGCTATGCATACCCCCTTTCGCGAGCGGGCTAGGACCGGCAGGCACTAACAGATTTCCTTCACCGCAGCTACGATGTCTTCTATCTGCGGCAGCATCAGGGGCTCCAGGGCAGGGCTGAACGGAATGGGCACGAACTTGGCCCCGACGCGCTTAATAGGCCCGTCCAGGTAATCGATCATTTCTTCGGCCACCACCGCGGCCACTTCCGACCCTACGCCGCCGTTCTTCGTGGCCTCGTGGGCGATTACCAGGTGCTTCGTCTTTTTCACCGAAGCAAAAATTGTTTCTTTGTCGAGGGGCACGATGGTTCTGAGGTCGATCACCTCAGCTTCAATTCCCTCCTCGGCCAGCTTGTCTGCGGCTTTGAGAGCTTTGTGTAGGGTGATGGAGTAGGAGACGATGGTGACGTCTCTACCCTCCCGCACCACGTTGGCTTTGCCGATGGGCACGAGGAACTCGCCGTCCGGCACCGGCCCCTTCATGCGGAAGAGGTCCTTGTTTTCAAAGTAAAGCACAGGATTGTCGTCCCGGATGGCGGCTTTCAAGAGCCCTTTGGCGTCGGCCGGGTTGGAGGGGATGACCACCTTCAGCCCCGGAACGTGCACGAACCAGGCTTCCAGGCTCTGGGAGTGCTGGGCGGCGGCGGAACGAGCCGCGCCGTCCGGGGCGCGTAGAACCATGGGGACCTTGCACTGGCCGCCGAACATGTAACGGATCTTGGCCATCTGGTTTACAACCTCATCCATGGCCACGGTGATAAAGTCCACAAAGTGCATGTCCACCACCGGGCGCATCCCGGCCAGGGCGGCGCCTATGCCGGCACCGACGATGGCCGTTTCGGAAATGGGGGTGTCGCGCACCCGGTCGAAGCCGAATTTTTGCGGAAGTCCCTTAAACTGGCCGAAAATGCCGCCCTGGCGCGCGATGTCTTCCCCCATAAGGAAGACCCGGCTGTCGCGCTCCATCTCCTCGGCCATGGCCTCCATGGTGGCTTCGGCGAAAGTTATTTCCCGCATGCAGCTTCCCCGCTTTCTACGTAGAGATCCTCAAACAACTCTTCAGGGGCCGGGAAGGGGCTTTTTCTGGCAAAGTCTACCGCTTCTTCGATCTCCTCCCGTACTTGGGCTTCGATCTCGGCCAACTCCCTTTCGCTGAGCCGGCTTGCGGCCAGAACTTGCCGCCGGAAGTTCTTCAGAGGGTCGTCGTTTTCCAGATGCTCCTCAACTTCCTGGCGCGTCCGGTACAGCTCCGGGTCACCCACAAAGTGGCCTTTGATACGGTAGGTTTTGGCTTCCAGAAGGGTGGGGCCGCCGCCGGAACGGGCGCGCTCTACGGCCGCCTGGGCGGCCTCGTAGACTGCAAAGACGTCGTTGCCGTCGACGACCACGCCCGGGATGCCGTAACCGATGGCCCGATCGGCGATGTTTTCCACAGAAGTGGTGGTGCGGTAAGGTGTGGTCGAAGCATACTGGTTGTTTTCGCAGACGAAGACTACGGGCAACTTCCAAACTGCGGCCATATTTAGCCCTTCGTGAAAAGTGCCGCGGTTGGAAGCCCCGTCGCCGAAGAAACAAACTGCTACCTGATCAGTACCCATAAGCTTCGCCGCCAGCGCCGCTCCTACCGCCAGGTTAAAACCACCGCCGACTACGCCGTTTGCCCCGAGCATGCCGATCGAAAAATCGGCGATGTGCATGGAGCCGCCCTTGCCGCGGCAATAGCCCGTACGCTTACCGAAAATCTCGGCCATCATTCGTTTGAGGTCTGCACCCTTGGCGATGGTGTGGCCGTGGCCGCGGTGAGTGCTGGTGATGTAATCGGTTTTCCTGAGGTTGGCCATCACCCCGGTGGCCACTGCTTCCTCGCCGATGTAAAGGTGAACGAACCCGGGGATTTCTCCGGCCAAGAAGAGGTCGTTGATCTTTTCTTCAAACGAGCGAATGGTATACATGGTCCGATAAAACGCCTCGAGCTGTTCTTGGGAAAATTCCAAAACTCATCGCACCTCCTCACAACTGCAAACGGCCTTCTTTCTGCACTCCTTTGCATGAGGGAAGCGGCTGGCCGTTAGTCACTGCTGCCAACCAGAACATGCAAAGGGTGTGCCAGGAGGTGGCGAAGTCCCAGCGGCAAAAAAACAAGGGGCCTTCTACCCCTTAGTTCTTGGGCGCTTCCCTGGGCAATTCCTCCCTGCTCAAATTTTGCGCAGCGCAGCGGGTGGAGGACACGAAAAGCTGATCGCTGCGGTAATTCATCGACCTGCTCAAAAACAGGACAGTGCGCAAAATTTGAGCAGAAGCGGCTGCCGGCCTTTAACTGGCCCGGATCTGGTACTTCTTGAGCTTGTTATAGAGGGTGTTTCGGCTGATCTTAAGCAGGCGCGCGGCCAGGGATATGTTACCGCCTACCGCCTTGAGGGCCTGCTCAATAGCTCGTTTTTCCAGCTCTTCGATGGAAAGCGGCTCGCTGAAGACATCGCTTGGCGCTTGCTGATGTTTTAGGAGACGCGAGACTTCGGCGGCACCGATCACTTTCCCCCGCGCCATGTTCACCGCCCGTTCGATGATGTTTTCCAGCTCGCGCACATTCCCCGGCCACGGGTACGAGCGCAGGATTTGTAGGGCGCCCGGACTGAAGGAGTGCACTTCGTGGCCGAGCTTGCGGCTGATCTTCTCCGTGAGGCGCTCCACCAAAAGATCTAGGTCGGCGCCCCGCTGCCTTAATGGGGGTATGGGGATGAAGATAACGTTGAGGCGGTAATAAAGGTCGCGGCGGAAATTGCCTTGCTCCACCTCGTACGCCAAGTCTTTATTGGTGGCGGCGATTACGCGCACGTCGCAGTCAATGTAGTGGGTGCCTCCCAGGCGCACTACCCGGTGTTCCTGAAGCACGCGAAGGAGCTTGGCCTGCATATCGAGAGGCATGTCGCCGATTTCATCGAGAAAGATGGTTCCACCAGAGGCCAGCTCGAACTTCCCGGGCCGGCCGCCGCGCGAGGCCCCGGTGAACGCACCCTCTTCGTAACCGAAAAGCTCGCTTTCAATTAGCTCCCGCGGCAGGGCGGCGCAGTTCAAGGCTACAAACGGCCCTTCCCGCCGGTTACTGGCATTGTGGATGGCCTGGGCGAAGAGCTCCTTGCCGGTACCGCTTTCACCCTGCAGCAGTACCGGGGAGGAACTTTGCGCGGCAATCTTGGCCAGCCGCACGCATTCCGCCATTTCCCGGCTTTCGCCCAAGATGTCGGCGAAGGTGAAGTTGGCCGTAGCCCCGACCATCTGATTGACCATTTTGCGCACGCGCTTAATCTCGCGGAAGGTGTCTACAACACCGGTGAGGTCGCCGTTTTCGTCGCGAATGGGGACAGCCGTCTTAATAAAGTGCTTGAAGCCCGTTCCGGTCTTCACCATGAACTCCCGGTCTACGTAACCCTGGCCCGTCTCCAGCACGGAAAGCACCACCGGTCTGAAGTCCACGATGTCTCCGATGTACTGCCCGATAACCTTTTTCGGATCAACCCCCAGGATGCGCCCTCCGGTGGCGTTCATATACGTGATGTGGCCGGTGCGGTCGATGGTGAGGAGGCCGTCGGACATGGACTCGACGATGGCTTCCTGGTATTTGTGTTGCAGCTTGAGCTCTTCTGCCGCCTGGCGCATGGCCAGTTGCCCTTCGATGGCGCGGGCCGCAGCCACTACCATGCCCAAGGTATGGGGATGAACGGCCTCGAGGACGCCCGAGACGTTGAGAGCTCCCCAAACTTTTCCGTCTGGCCCCAAAATAGGAGCGGCCGAGCAAGCGAAAGGATGATGGGCGCGGCAGTAGTGTTCACATCCAGCTACCTGGACGGGTATTTTCTCCCGAAGTGCTGTGCCGATCGCCGTGTTACCCACCGTATCCTCGCGCCACACGGCTCCGGGCACGAAGTTAAGCGCGCTGGCCGAGGCCTTGAGGATGGCCGGATCACCCCGCACTTCGATCACTACGCCTTCCCTGTCCACCAGGACCACGGCAAAACCTGAGCCCTGCACAATCTCGTATAGGCTGGTGAGGAAGGGCCGCGCCACCTCGAGCAGATCGGCATTGGCCGCAAGCCGTGCGGCGTACTCCGGCGGCGGGAGGACCTCATGGCAGAAACCCCGTTCCGGGTCCACGCCCAATTGCCGGCAGCGTTGCCAGGCCTGGGCTACAAGGGGCGGTACTTCCGAGAGCAGTTCTTCCCGCTCGATGAATGCCTCCCATGCTTCCTTCAGGTTGCCATCAGGAGACTGCACCACAAGCGTCACCTTCCCATCCCCCTATGTCCAAGATTTGCCAAGATTAGCAGTTTCTCGTTTTATTTCTTTAGATTCGTTCAGCTTTAGAAAGAATCCTGCCTGACTCTGCAGCAGCTTTCCCAGAATTGGCCTCGCTTCGTAAGACGAAGCCGGAGCAAAAAGTTCGGCGGCCGAGAATGATTTTCTGACTACATGTAGAATAAATTCAATAGCAGCTAAGCGGGTGTTGAACTTCAAAAGCCTATCAATTGTACCTGGTGAATATTACCTAATGTGGTAAATGCCGGTAAATATCGAAACTGAGAACGCACCTCTAAAGGCTCCGGCGGGCGGCGACGTTGCTTCCAGGCAGACGGCTTCTAGAGGCGGCGCGGTTTATACCGTGCACTGCATTGCTCCGAGACACTCCTACCTCATTATTTTGGGGTAGGAGGAGCCAGCGGGGCTTCAGAGACGGGGGGAGGCTTCTTGAGCATCACCATCAAGGACATTGCCCGGCTGGCGGGCGTATCCCATACTACCGTAGCCCGCGCCCTAAACGGGCAACCGGGCGTGAGCGAAGAAACTCGTGCGCGCATCGTGGAACTGGCCCAGCGGCTGCGCTACCAGTCCAACGCCCTGGCGCGGGGGCTGGTGACCCGCCGCAGCCAAAGCATAGGCCTCTTAGTGCCTGATATGGCCAACCCGTTTTACGTGCAGGTGGCCAAGGGCATCGAGCAGGTGGCGGTTGAGGCCCACTACAGCCTGGTTATCTGCGACTCCGACCACGACCAGCAAAAGGAAATCAGGTACGTCCGTTTTCTGCGGGAAAAGCAGGTAGACGGCATGCTTGTGATCCCGCTTCAGCAAGAGAAGCAACACTTTGTGGAGCTCTGCTTAGATGGTTTTCCTCTTGTTTTTATCGACTGCTACTTTCCGGATCTTCCCGTAGCCGGCGTTGTAAGCGACAATTATGGGGGTGCCAGGCAGGCCGTAGAACATCTTATCCGGCTTGGCTACCGGCGGATTGCTTTTCTTGTAGGAACCAGAGGAGGGTATGCGGCGGCGGAACGCCTCCGCGCCTACTGTGACGTACTTAAGGCGGCCGGTTTTCCTGTGCGAGAAGAATACGTGCTGGAGACGCGGGGCGGTTATGCCGACGGTTACCGGCGGGCGCAGGACCTACTTCAGCTTTCCCCGCTTCCCGAGGCTGTCCTGGCGGCGAACGATATGGTGGCCCTGGGCGTAATGCGCTATTTCGCGGAGCGGGGTGTGCGCATTCCCGACCAAATTGCCCTAGTCGGCTTTGACGACATTGATTTCGCCGGCATGCTTCCCGTACCTCTTACCACCGTGCGCCAGCACCCCTTGGAAATCGGCCACAAGGCGGCGGAGCTTCTCCTTGATCTCGTCGAGGGCCGGCGTGAGCGTCAAGCTTCGGCAGAAGCGGTCATATTCCCAACGGAGCTGGTGGTTCGAAGTTCATGTGGCGTGCACCGCGGTGCGCCGAGAGGATAAGCCCTTGCGCCGGCGAAGAAGGACAATACGTCAGAGGCTCAAAAATAAAAGGACCCGCCGTACGCGGGTCCTGAGATTTATTTTATTTGGCGAAAACGTGGTTGCCGATCTGCGTTACTACCGGCCGGGTGTATATCCAAGGCGACCAGGCCGTAGCCGGGTTGTAGAAGTAGAGAGCGCCGCCCGTTGGGTCTACACCGGACAGGGCATCCAGGGCTGCCCTTATGCTTTCTTCGTCCGGCGCCTGGTAGAAAGTCCCGTTCATAATTGGCTCAAAGGCGTCGGCTTCGTAAAGGACACCTTCCAAGGTATTTGGGAAACGCGGATCGCGAAGGCGATTGAGAATGACGGCTCCCACGGCCACTTTACCTTCGTACGGTTCGCCCTGCGCCTCGGCCTGGATCATCTGGGCCAGGAGCTGTACTTCGCGGCTTGATGGGCGCGGCGTCCCGCGGGAGGCCAGTGCCGGGGCCCGGTCGGGGATGGTGAGCACGTCGCCCGGGTAGATCAAATCCGTCCAGATGTTGTTGGCCCGGCGCAGGTCCTCCACGGTCACACCGTACCTCTGGCTGATGAACCACAGCGTGTCGCCTGGTTGCACGGTGTAGGCCTGAGCGGCGGCAAAAGCAGGCGCGCCTAAAACCAGAAATGCGGCTAGGCCGGCGACGAGGCCTTTCTTTTCCCGCCCAAAGTTGAACCTTTCCGCCATGTACCGTAATACTTTTTTCAGCATGTGTATCGCTCCTTTCCTTCACTCGCTTCCGGGGTTAGTTCTGGGTTAGGACCGAAGGATGTCCCTCTCCTTACGGAGATTCACCCTCCGCAACCAGCGGTACTTCCCCCCGTACCTCCCCACGAGGAGGATTCAGCAAAGACAACCTGACGACACCAATCAAGTTGTCCAAGGCTTCCCCAATGATAGCACAGAATTCCCGCCTTGTCAGGGCCGAGGAGCCAAGAAAAGGCCGCTCAGGGCATGCCTCTTGAGCGTGAAGCCCAAGCATCGGCCTGCGGCGCAATAAAGGACATGCTCCCGCCGGCTAGGAGGCCTATGGGAATCAACTCCTAAAAAAATAGGCCCTTTGCCAGGGCCTAAAGACTAAGGATCATTTGTAGCGTTTCCCCGTCGTAGCCCACCATGACCTCTCGTACCAGATCCGGTTGGACTACTTGACTGAGCTTACTTTTGGAGAGTTGGAGGAGATCAAAAGTGGAAATGCCTTCCAAGAGCTGCCGCTCGTGCTCTTCTACAGAGAGGGTCACGGAAATCAAACCCTTGACTGCGGTAAGCTCCATGCCGAGCCAACCCCCAACCCAACCGTTTATTTTTTAGCTTCCGCTTCGCTCACATCTTTAGTTCCGTCGGCCGCACCGGCCATGCCGGCCTGCAGCCGGGCGATAAGTTCATCCAGTTGCGTCGATAGCTCGTACGCGACCGGTGTGCGCAGTTGGGACGGGTTGGAACTGACCAGGCGGTAGAGCTTCTCCCGGAGGGCTTCGATCTCTTTGTCGAGCTCGCGCAGCCGCCGGGGCCTCTCAATTACGACCTTCACTCCGCTCGCCCCTTTCCTGCGGTCTATGTCAGTATTATACAATTATGGAATCAAGAATCCAAGGCCCCAAGGATCTAAACTTGGAGTCTTATCGGAAAACTAGTGCTAAGCCGGTCGGTGTGGCCTCTTCTATCGTTTGCGGCGCAGGCGGATACCCGAGTGCCCTACCTTTTTCATGGTGGTGCCACGCGGCCTGAGGGTGTACCCCTTATGCTTGCACCTCTTTCCGGCCCCCGATATAATAAAGAAGGCGGAAAGGGCGAGGCGCCGGGGTTTGCGCCTCGTTGCTTTTACTTAACTCCCGACAGGGGAGGCGAAAGGATGGCCCTTTGGGAAAACGAAGGAGAAAACACCGAGCTTAACCAGCTTTATAATAACTTGGCCCGTGGAATGTCTGAACAGTTAGTCCACGGCCTGAGCGGAGCACAGAAGGCCTATATTGCGGCCCTTATTCTGGCGGAGGCGAAGCGGCCGGCCCTTTACCTCACGAGCCACCTGCAGCAGGCGGAGACGGTGGGCGACGACCTGGCGGCTTTTCTTCCTGGAGTGAAGATTCAGGTTTTTCCGCCGGCTGAGGTGTTGCCGTATGAATACTACGCCGAAAGCCCTGAACTTACGGCGCAGCGGCTGAACGTCCTCGGCGCTCTGGCGCGCGGCGAGGCGGGGGTTGTCATAGCCCCGTTTACGGCCCTCATGCGCCGTCTTCCTCCGCAGGATGCCTTCGCTCGGCAGGGCTTTTGGCTGCGTCCGGGGGAGGAAGTGGAACGGGAGAAGATGCTGGAACACCTCGCCGAGCTGGGCTACAGGCGCGTGGAGCGCGTGGAGAGCCGTGCAGAATTTGCCGTGCGCGGCGACATCATCGACATCTTTCCCCTGCCTGCGGCCAGGCCTTTCCGATTAGAGCTTTTTGACACCACGATTGACTCCCTGCGCGAATTTGATCCGACGAGCCAGCGGTCGCTCACCCAGGTTACGGCGGCCTGGATCGGGCCAGCTCACGAGATTGTTTTGCCGCGGGACAAGCGGGAGGCGGCAATTGCCGCCTTTGCCGCTTCGGCCGAGCGATATGAAAAAAGCCTCAAGGAGCGAGGCCTTACCGCCCAAGCGGAACGGGTCCGCCAGCGGACGGCGGCTTTCCTGGAACGCGTGCGCGAGGGCCTACCCGAGGCTACCGAAAGGTTGCTGCCCTTCGCCTACCGGGAAGAAGCCTACCTTACCGACTATCTGTTGCCGCGGACCCTAGTTTTTTTGGATGAGCCGTTAGAGCTGGTGGAAGAAGGGCGGAACTTTGCCCGCGAAATTTCCGATATGCAGAAACGGCTTCTGGAGGACGGCAACCTGCTTCCCGAGGAGGTCAGTCTATACGCCGACTTGGATGAGATTATGGGGCGGCTGGGACGCTACCAGCGAGTGGGGCTCAGCCTGTTCCTGCGCCGCGCCCCCTACAGCAGCCCGCAGGCCTTCATTTCCCTCCCGGCCCGGAGCCTTACACCTTACCATAAGAACGAAGAACGCCTGGCGGAAGATCTCAAGCGCTGGCACCATGACGGCTACCGTATCACCATAAGGGCAAGCAACGAGAGCCGGGCCGAACGCTTAAGGACGTGGCTTAAAGAGCATGTGCCGGCGGTGCGGGCCGAGGTGGTCGCCAGGCCCATTTCCCAGGGCTTTGAGCTTCCTACGCTCAAAACCGTAGAAATAAGCGACGGAGAGATCTTCGGCCAGACCAGGCGCCGGGAGCGGCGGGCGGCCATGGATGAAGCGGCCATTTCCACGTTCACGGACCTGAAGGTAGGGGACCTGGTGGTACACGTCGTCCACGGCATTGGGCGCTACCAAGGCGTTAAAACCTTAGAGAGCGCAGGCAGCGTTCGGGATTACCTGGTGCTGGAGTATGCCGGGCACGACCGGCTCTACGTGCCGACGGATCAGGTGCACCTCCTGCAAAAGTACATCGGCCCCGAGGGTGAAAACCCGCGCCTTAGTAAACTGGGCGGAAACGACTGGCAGCGGGCGAAGAGCCGGGCCAAGCGCTCCGTAGAGGAGATGGCCAAAGAGCTTCTGGACCTTTACGCGCGCCGGAAGGCTACGCCGGGATATGCCTTCAGCCCGGACACCGTGTGGCAGAAGGAGTTTGAAGAGGCTTTCCCTTACGAGGAAACGCCGGACCAGCTGAAAGCCATTGAAGAAGTTAAGCGGGACATGGAGAGCCCGCACCCGATGGACCGCCTTCTCTGCGGTGACGTCGGGTACGGCAAAACGGAGGTGGCCATCCGCGCTGCTTTCAAGGCCGTGATGGACGGAAAACAAGTGGCCGTGCTGGTGCCGACCACCATCCTGGCCCAGCAGCATTACACCACCTTCCGCCAGCGCCTGGCCCGCTACCCCATCCAGATTGAGATGCTGTCGCGGTTCAGAAGCAGCGAGGAGCAGCGGGAGATCTTGAAGCGCCTAAAACGAGGGGCCATTGACATTATCATCGGCACCCATCGCCTGGTCTCCAAAGACGTGCGCTTTGCGGATCTGGGGCTGGTCATCATCGACGAGGAGCAGCGCTTCGGTGTGCGGCAGAAAGAACGCCTTAAGGAGCTTAAGGCTTCAGTGGATGTGCTCACCCTGACCGCCACCCCCATTCCGCGGACGTTACACCTTTCGATGGTGGGCCTTAGGGATATGAGCCTAATTCAGACACCGCCCGAGGACCGTTATCCGGTGCAGACCTATGTGGTAGAGTACAGCGACTCCCTGGTGCGGGACGCGATCTCCCGCGAGCTTGCCCGGGGAGGGCAGGTGTTCTATCTTTATAACCGCGTCGAGGGCATCGAGGCCGAAGCACGCCGGGTAGCGGAGCTTGTTCCCCAAGCCCGGGTGATTGTGGCCCACGGCCAGCTTTCCGAGACGCACCTGGAGCGTGCCGTCCTGAGTTTTCTTGAGCGCCAGTACGACGTGCTGGTATGCACGAGTATTATCGAGAACGGCCTGGACATGCCTAACGTCAACACCCTAATCGTACGCGATGCGGACCGGCTGGGGTTGGCCCAGCTATACCAGCTCAGGGGACGCGTCGGGCGGTCCAACCGCGTGGCTTACGCCTACTTTACCTACGAACCGGACAAACTCCTTTCCCCGGCGGCCGAAAAACGCCTTCAGGCACTCAGGGAGTTCACGGAGCTCGGTTCCGGCTTCAAGCTTGCGCTCCGGGACCTGGAGATCCGAGGAGCCGGCAACATCCTGGGCGCCGAACAGCATGGTCACATTGCGTCCGTGGGTTTCGAAATGTATTGTAGCCTCTTAGAAGAGGCGGTGCGGGAGCTCAAGGGCGAAAAGCCGCGCTCCGAAGTGGAGCCTCAGCTGGACCTCAAGGTGAACGCCTATCTGCCGGAAAGTTATGTGGCCTCGCCCCGAGATAAAATCGAGTTATATAAGGCCATCGCCGCCTGCCGCAGCGAAGAAGACGTGGAGGAGGTTGCCGCCGATCTCATCGATCGCTTCGGGGACCCGCCGAACGAGGTGGTGACGCTTCTTGAGGTGGCCCGCCTGCGCACGTTGGCCCGGGAAGCGGGGGTAGCTTCCCTCGCCCAGAAGGGAGAGAAGGTGGTCATTACCTTGGCCCCAGGCGCCTACCTTACGCCGGAAGAGGTCATGGCTTTGAGCCGTGCTACCCGCCGGCGTCTGGCACCGGTGCCTGGTCAGGGGCGGGAGCTCGTATTTCGCACGGACGGGCTGAAGCCGGAGGAAATACTTTCCTCTCTTCGGGAAGCGCTCAGGGAACTCAAAAAGCTTGTCGCCGCGCGCCCCGTTGAGTACAATGGGACTAACGATTGAAACCTTTTGGGATATGTCGAGTTAGGGTGTCAACGAAACAGCGTAAGGGGGCAAATGTTTTGAAACCGAGGGCGTTCCTGGCGACGGCGGTGGCGGTGCTGATCCTCGCTTCCGGGTGCAGCGGCAACCGGGTAGTTGGTACGGTCGGCGGTAAGGAAATACACGAAGCTGAAGTAGACAAGCGGCTGGCCATCGGCGCGCTCCTTGCGCCGGAGCTGGACGCAAGCAAAGTGCCGCGCGCCAGCGTGGTAGACCAGCTATTGGAGGAGGAAATGCTCCTTAGGGAAGCGGAAAAGCAGGGGATAACGGTCGAACCGGGTAAAGTGAAGGCGGCCTGGGAAGAGCTTCGCGCGGGCCTCATTGTCCAGTACGGGGATGCCAAGAAGCTGGAGGCGGCCCTAAGAAAAGCCGGGGTGACCCAAAGCGATCTGGAGAAACTGCTGGCCGACAACCTTAAGCTGGCGGAGCTTTATCAAAAGGTAACGGCCGACGTCAAAGTAACTGCGGCCGAGGCAGAGAAATACTACCGAGAACACCTGGCAGAGTTTAAGATACCAGAACAGGTCAAGGCCAGCCACATCCTGGTGGCGGACGAAAAGCTGGCGCAGGAGATCCGCAGCCGACTCCTTAAGGGCGAGGATTTTGGAAAGCTGGCCAAAGAATACTCTATAGACCCCGGCTCCAAGGAGGCCGGCGGCGAGCTGGGATACTTTTCGCCCGGGCAGATGGTGCCGGAGTTCGACAAAGCGGCCTTTGAAACGCCGATCGGCGGGCTTAGCCCGGTGGTCAAGTCTAGTTTTGGCTTCCACATTATTAAAGTTGAGGATAAAAAGCCGGCGCGCACCTTGAGCTTTGCCGAGGTGGAGAAGGTGCTGACGAAACAGCTGGAAGACCAACGAAAGGCCGACAAATTCGAAGCCTTTGTGGCGGGTCTCAAGGAGAAGCTCAAACCCCAGAACAGACTTCAGCCGTCGGCTTCTTGAACACGGCGCTTTCCCCACCGCCCCGCATGGCAAAAATGAATAAAAGTGTCAAAATCACTATATACTATCTGTGTAGAGACTCCCGGATGAGCGGGGAAAAGGAGGGGTGGAAGTGAAGGCGACGGGCATCGTTCGACGCATCGACGACCTAGGACGTGTAGTCATACCCAAGGAGATTCGCAGAACCTTACGCATTCGGGAGGGAGACCCTCTAGAGATATTTGTAGACCGGGAAGGGGAGGTCATCCTTAAGAAATACTCCCCCATCGGCGAACTGAGCGATTTCGCCCAGGAGTATGCAGATTCCCTCGCTGAAGCCGTAGGACACATCGCCTGCATTGCCGATCGCGATACCATTATCGCCGTGGCCGGAGCCCCGAAGAAGGAGTTCCTTAACAAGCCGATTAGCCCCGCGGTGGAGAAGGTTATGGAGGAACGCCGGACGGTTCTCATCAACGATCCGAAAGAGAACAAATACTGTAAGGATTGCGTGACGGAAGACGACGAGTGCCGCTTCAGTGCTGAAGTTATCTCTCCCATTATCGCCGAGGGAGACCCTATAGGCGCCGTGATCCTCTGCTCTAAGAACCCCGGTGTAAAAATGGGAGAGCTGGAGCTGAAGCTCGCCGAGACGGCGGCGGGTTTCCTGGCCAAGCAAATGGAGCAATAAAGAGACGGGCACAGGTGGGACCGGGTTTTACGCCGGTCCCCTTTTTGCTATAATGAGGAAGTGGCCCGGGAAGGGGGAGGTGGGGGATGAAAAGCAAGCGGTCGCAGTCCTTTCTCGGCGGGGCGGCCGTCCTCGCCGCGGCGGGAATTATAAGCAAAGTTTTCGGTGCCGTTTACCGCATTCCTTTGGCGCGCCTTATCGGCGCAGAAGGCATGGGCCTCTACGGTATGGCCTACCCGCTGTACGCCATGATCCTGGCTCTTTCGACGGCCGGCGTACCGGTGGCCATCTCCAAGCTCGTGGCCGAAAAGTTGGCTCAGGGGCGACCGCGCGAGGCGCGGCAGGTGTTCCGCGTAGCCCTGGAAGCCCTCTTCGTTTCCGGGTTGGTCTTTAGCCTTCTTCTTTTCGGCTTGGCCCGCTTTATGGTAGGATGGGGTTTCCTGCGCGATGCCCGCGCCTACTGGCCGGTAGCGGCCATCTCTCCGGCCATCTTTCTGGTGGCAGTGGCATCGGCGCTGCGCGGCTTCTTCCAAGGCCAGCAGAACATGATGCCGACGGCGGTATCGCAGGTGCTGGAGCAACTTCTAAGGGCGGGCACGGCGCTCCTTTTGGGTTACCTTCTCCTTGAGCGCGGGATTGAGTTTGCGGCCGCGGGCGCAGCGTTCGGCGCCGTTACCGGGGCGGCAGGCGCGCTGGCAGTTCTTCTCTGGTACATGAGAAGGGAGGGCCTCACCCTCAGAGAAAGGGTAGAGCCGGGGGCGCGCTGGGGGATCCTGGGCACCGTTTTCAGCCTGGCCGTCCCCGTGTCCCTCGCCGGCCTGGTGATGCCCATCATCCAGAACCTGGACGTCATCATCGTACCGCGCCGCCTGGAAGTAGCTGGCTACGGCGTTCGCGAGGCAACGGCTCTGTTTGGACAGCTTTCGCAGATGGCGGCCACCTTAATCAATCTTCCTACCATCCTCACCGTGGCCCTAAGTGTAAGCTTGGTGCCGGCCGTCTCGGCTGCGGTCGCCAGCGGGGATACGGCAGGGCTTAAGGCACGTATGGAGACGGCGCTCCGGCTGACGGTTCTTCTTGAACTTCCGGCCTTCGTCGGCCTCTTTGTCCTGGCCCGGCCGATTATGAGGCTCCTTTACGACCTGCCGGCCGCCGGGGCAGTGCTAGCCCCCCTTTCGGCCAGCTGTCTCTTTCTCGGCCTGCATCAGACCACGTCCGGGATTCTGCAGGGCTTGGGCCGCACGGATATCCCCGTGCGCAGCCTGGTGGTCGGGGCGGCGGTAAAAGTGGTCTTTACTTACGTGCTTACAGCCATTCCGGCCCTCGGCATCCGGGGGGCCGCCTTGGGTACGGTGGCCACTTTTGTCGTGGCCGCGCTTCTCAATTCCCTGGCCATAGAGCGGCTGGTCGGTTTCCCGTGGAATGCCCGCGAACTGTTGCTCAAGCCCGGAGCGGCCGCCATCATCATGGCTGCCTGTGTGCGGACTGGATACCGGCTTTTGCTGCCGCTTGTGGGGACGAGCCTGACGACACTTTTGGCTATCCTAATTGGTGTTGTAACCTACAGCCTGGCCCTTATCGTGGTTCGCGCCGTGCGTCCCGAGGACCTGGAGCTTCTGCCTGGACCGGGTCGCGCCATTGCCCGGTATCTCCGGGTGCCAAGCCCTGCAAGGAGGTAAGAGAATGGCCAAGATCACTGTGGTCGGACTCGGACCCGCCGACCTGGACCTGGTTCCACCCCGGTCGCGGCAGGTGCTGGAGGCGGGCCCCGTTTATCTCAGAACGGCCCGGCATCCGGCGGCCGAAGCGCTCTTATCTTCCGGCCGTACGGATGTACGAAGCTTTGATGATCTTTACGAGAAAGCCGAAAGTTTTGAGGCGCTCTATGCTCAGATTGTCTCCGAACTCCTCCACGCTGCCCGGAAGGACGACATCGTCTATGCCGTACCCGGCCACCCCCTGGTGGCTGAGGATACGGTGCGCCGTTTGCGGGAGCAGGCTCCGTCTTCCGGGATAGAGCTGGAGATACTCCCGGCGCCGAGCTGCCTGGATGCTCTCTTCATCTCCCTCGGGCTCGACCCGGCGGCGGGGCTCGAGGTGCGCGACGCCCTCACTTTAGACAGTCGGCCGCTCAACCCGGCCGTTCCTCTGCTCCTTCTTCAGGTGTACAGCCGGCTCGTAGCCGGAGACGTTAAGCTCAAGCTTATGGAAGTTTATCCGCCTGAGCACGCGGTAAAGCTGGTACGGGCGGCCGGACTGCCCGGCGAAGAGGCGGTAGAGGAGCTTCCCCTTTACGAGCTCGACCGCCGGCCCTGCGACCACCTCACCAGCTTGTACGTACCGCCCCTACCTGTAGAGGAGCTTCACCGCTACCCGTTGGACCCACTGGTGGAGGTCATGGCCACGCTGCGCGGCCCGCACGGTTGCCCGTGGGACAAGGAGCAGACCCATGCGCTTCTCCGCCGTTACCTGATAGAGGAGTGTTATGAGGTCATCGAGGCTATTGATGAGAATGACATGCATAAACTCCGGGAGGAGTTGGGAGACTTACTGTTACAGGTGGTCTTCCACGCCCGCCTGGCCGAAGAAGCTGGCCACTTCAACATAAACGATGTTATCCGCGGGATTGTGGCCAAAATGATCCGGCGCCACCCGCACGTCTTTGGCGAGACCCAGGTGAAAGATTCCGCCGAGGTGCTGGCGAACTGGCAGGAGATTAAACGCCAGGAAAAAGAAGAAGCTGGCGAGACCCCGACCGCCTTGGGCGGGGTGCCGCGTGCTCTGCCGGCGCTCCTTAGGGCCTACAAGATTCAGGGGCGTGCGGCACGCGTGGGCTTTGACTGGCCGAGCGTGGAGGGCGCCTGGGAAAAGGTGATGGAAGAAATTAAGGAGCTAAAGGCGGCTGCTGCCACCGCCGACAAGACGGCAGTGGCAGAGGAATTAGGGGATCTCCTTTTTGCGGTAGTCAATGTAGCGCGTTTCCTCAAGGTAGACCCGGAGCTGGCACTAGCGACTACCACGCGCAAGTTCGAGGAGCGGTTCGGTTTCATCGAACAATCCGCCGCCGCCATGAGGCGCCCGCTGAACGAACTGACCCTGGACGAGATGGATGCTCTTTGGGAAAAAGCCAAAGGAATGGAAAAACTTTCTGCAGCCCCGCGAAGACGGAAGGATATTGGCTTTTCTTGGAGAATAGAAGAACAAGGTGACAGGCACGAATGAGGAGGGATAGTTGGTGAACAAAACTGAGCTGGTGGGTGTTGTAGCCGAGAAGAGTGGGCTAACAAAGAAAGACGCGGAAAAAGCCGTAACCGCAGTCTTCGACGCCGTGAGTGAGGCCCTGGCTGCCGGCGAGAAGGTGCAGGTGGTTGGTTTTGGCACCTTCGAGGTCCGCGAACGGGCCGCCCGCAAAGGCCGCAATCCACAGACAGGGGAGGAAATTGAAATTGCGGCGGCCAAACTCCCGGTGTTTAAGGCAGGAAAAGGGCTGCGGGAGATCGTCAGCAAGTAACCTTGACTTCTAATCTTGGGGCGGCCGTACGGCCGCCCTATCGCATAAAGCGACAAGCCTGGAGGAGGCTTTCGATGCGCCTCGACAAATTCCTAAAGGTGGCGCGCCTGGTGAAAAGACGCACCTTGGCCAAAGAGGTGTCGGACCAGGGGCGGATTCTTATCAACGGGCGCGTGGCTAAGCCGGCGAGCGAGGTGAAAAGAGGGGATACCCTTGAGCTTACCTGGGGCGGCCGGCGAGTCACCGTGGAGGTGCTGGCGACGCCCGACAATGTGCGCGCTGCTGAGGCGAAAAACTTGTACCGCGTCATCAAAGAAGAAGCGCTCGGCGGCGGCCAGACGCCGGAGGGGGAGTAAGCCGCGGCACCAGCGGCCATACTAGAGGCAAGGAAGCTCTAAGGGAGGTTCTTACCGTGCTCAGGAACCGCCGCTTTCTTGCCTTGGTGATTCTCCTCTTGCTGGTGGCTGCTTCAGGCTGCTTGCGCCGCCTCCAGCGGTTTCCGCTTCCGGCCCCGGCGAAAAAGCCAGAGGTCACAGGGCCGGTGGCTGTAGCCCGCTCCGGGCGCGAGCCCACGCTGTCCCTTTACGACAACAAGACCGGGCAGCGCCGCAACATTAAGCTAGAGGACTATGTCGCCGGCGTGGTGGCCGCCGAAATGGATCCCAAGTGGCCGGTGAACGCCCTGGCGGCGCAGGCCATCCTTGCGCGGACCTTTACCCTGGAGGAATTAGAAAGCAAGGGCGGCACGCGCGCCCTACACGGCACGGACGTTTCGACCAAGGTGGAAGAATTCCAAGCTTACGACCCGACCCGCGTAAACGACAACGTACGCCGCGCGGTACAGATAACCCGCGGCCAAGTAGTTACCTATGGCGGCAAGTTCATTCGCAGTTGGTTTAGCGCTTACGCTGGCCCGCGCACGGCCATGGCTAAGGAGGGCTTGGCCTTCAAAGGGCCCGAGCCGCCTTACATTCAAAGCGTGAGAAGCCCGGGGGTTCGTTATGCCCCGCCCGATGAGAAGAGCTGGACCGTAACCCTTACCCGTCAGGAGGTGGAGGCCGCCCTGGCGAAAATGAATCTCAGGCCGGGCAGAGGGAGTACCGTAAGTGTGGCCAAACGCGGTCCCACCGGGCGCGCCGTGGCTCTCAACGTGTACGGGACGCAGGTTCCCGGCGCTGATTTTCGGGTAGCTATCGGCAGCACGCGGCTCAAGTCCATTCTCATCGACGAGATCAGCACGAATGGCGACCGGGTTACCTTCCGGGGGCGCGGTTACGGCCATGGTGTGGGCATGTGCCAGTGGGGGGCTTATGCTTTGGCCAAGGAAGGTAAAAGTCCCCAGGACATCGTTCGCTACTTTTACAAAGGCGTCCGGGTGGACCGGCTGTACCGTTAATAAGTAAACCGGTCCAACTCGGCCAGAATTTTTCTGGGCGGGCCCAGGGGTCAATCGCGAGACACCCTGGGCCTCTCGTCTTTAGGGCCTGCTTCACTTGTCATGCAGCGTGCCTCCCCGGCATATATAGAAATGAAGAGGGATTTACACACCCGGTCCGGCGCGGACACAAGCGGCGGGGGAGGGAAGGATATGGACCTTAAGCCCGAGGAACACCGTATCGTGCTGCTCAACCGAGAACGGCTCGAGGTCAGCGGCGTCCGCCGCGTGGCCAGTTTCAACGATAAGGGAATTATCCTCGAGACCAATATGGGAATCCTTCATTTCAAGGGCCAGGGGCTGCACATCAAACAGCTCAGCCTTGAGCAGGGCAGGCTGGAGGTGGAGGGCGAAATCGCCGGCCTGGAGTACGGCGAGACAGGAGAAGAAAGAAAAGGCCGAGGGATCTTGGCACGCCTTCTGAAATGAGGGGAGAGGTGAGGCGTGCTGGAGAACGAACTAACAACCCTGGGCTGGACGTTGGCCTGCGGGGCCGGTTTGGGTTTTCTTTTCGACCTTTGGCGGGCCTACCGCGCCGTTCTAAGTCCAGGTTGGATTGTAACCTCCTTGGGGGACCTTATTTTTTGGGCTTTGGCGGCTCTTATGGTTGCCGGGGCCCTGCTTCTCATCAACTACGGACAGGTCCGGATGTACATTTTTCTCAGCCTCGGGCTGGGTTTCTTCATTTATCAGGTGCTCCTAAGCCCCTTCCTACGCCGGCCTCTACGCCAGTTCGTGCGCCTATCCTACCGTTGGGCCGGGAGCGCGTTGCGCGCGTTAATCCTGCCCATCTGGTTTCCCGCGGCTTTTGGGATAAATTTGGGCAGGGAGGTCATGGCGGGCGGCCGACGGGCGGGAAGAAAATTTGTCCGGCTGGTGAGAAGGAAAATCGAACTAATCCGGCCGAGAAGGAAACCTTAAGCAGGAGGAAAAATGCTGCCGCTGCCGAAGAAAGAAAGCAAGGCTTACGCAAAGACGAAGCGGCGCGAGGTGAACAAAGTGGCATTTGCGCTCCAGAGCAGGCCGAGGCATAGAGCCCTGGAGGTACCTTGGCAGAAGAAACCCAGAAGAAGAAAAAGAAAATTTAGCTGGTCCAAGGCCGTCCTCTTGAGCCTTGTGCTTTACTTCGTCTACTCCTCTTCCAAGCAGGTGCAACTCGCGCTTGAGCTTCGAGCAAAACTCGAGCGGGTGAATAAAGAAATTGCCGCCACCCAGCAGCGGACGGAGGAACTACGCCGGGAGATAGAGTACCTTAAGAGTGACGCCTATGTAGAAAAAGTGGCCCGCGAAGAGTTGGGTTTGGTGAAACCCGGAGAGATCATTTTTATGCCTGCCGTGAAGCCGGATAAAAGCCGTTGACAGAAAAAAGGGTTGACAGCTATAATATTCGGTTGGAGACAATATTAAGGAGGAAAGGCTCGCGCATGGCTTTGGAGGTAGGCAACATCGTCGAAGGCGTTGTCACAGGTATCACGCATTTCGGTGCCTTCGTTACGTTGCCGGGTGGTCAGACGGGACTCGTGCACATTTCTGAAGTGGCGGATGCTTACGTTCGAGACGTTAAAGATTATCTCAAGGAAAACGACAGGGTGAAAGTTAAGATTATCAGCCTGGACAAGAACGGTAAGATCGGCCTTTCCATTCGCCAGGTTACGCACGAGGGCCCGCGCCGCCGCCATCGCGATGCGCGGCAAGCGAATCTGAGTTTCGAAGACAAGCTGGCCCGGTTTTTGAAAGAGAGTGACGAACGGCAATCGGATTTGCGCCGTAGCACGGAGGAAAAGCGCGGGGGTAGGGGGAGCCGCCGCGGGCCGGAAATCTGGTAAGCCGGACCGGAGAGAAAGGCGTGTGGGGCATCCTGGTTAGAAGGGATGCCTTTTTGGTTTTTATAAGGGGGAATAAAGATGCGGCTGGCGGCCATCGATATTGGGACTAACTCAACGCGGCTTCTGGTGGCAGAAAAGGCCAGTGAAAGTCTTAGACCCGTGTGCCATGAGCTGGCTACCACCCGCCTTGGCCAGGGGATAGGGCAGAGCAACATTTTGCTCCCGGAAGCCCAGGAGCGCACGGTGCGGGCGGTAGCTCGATTCTTAGATTTGGCGCGCTCTTTAGGCGCAACCCGGTTCCGCCTTTTTGCTACCAGCGCCGTGCGCGATGCAGCCAACCGGGAGGAATTTTTACACCGCGTGGAAGTTGCCACGGGCCGAAAGCCGGAAGTCCTAAGCGGTGAAGAGGAAGCGTATCTGAGCTACCTCGGGGCCACGCGCGCTTTGGGCCTTGATGGGTTGGCCCTCGTTATCGATGCGGGAGGAGGAAGTACGGAGTTTATTTGGGGCGCGGGCAGCGAGCTTTTCGAGGTGCACAGCCTTAAAATAGGCGCCGTCCGCCTCACAGAAATCTACCTCAAATCGAACCCGCCGTCGAAAGAAGAATGGTCCGCCTTGGTATGCGCGGTGGCCCGGGCCCTGGCTCCGCTCAGGGCGCGCTGGCGGGGCCGAACGGGGCAGGCTGTGGCCGTGGGCGGTACGGCCACCACTTTGGCTGCGGTGGCGCAAGGGATGTCTTCGTACTGCCCGGAGAAGGTCCAGGGGTACTACCTTTCGGCCGAAAAGGTTAAGTCCCTGGCGGAAAAGTTGGCGGGGCTTTCCGTTAGCGAAAGGAGGCAAATTGCCGGGATTCCGGCTGGCCGGGCGGATATTATTGCGGCCGGAGCCGGCATCTTGGCCGTGGCCGTAGATGAACTCGCCCTAAGCGGCATTACCGTAAGCGATCAAGATCTGCTCCTGGGGTCGCTCTATTCTATAGCCTGCTGAGCGCGGGCCGGCAGGGCAAAGCATAGCCTTGGGCCGTTTTGGAAACCCTAAGCTAGGGTGACGAAACGGTGGAGGAGAAAAACATCACTAAGGCGAAGGAGAAGCGCCAGCTGGTTGGAGTGCGCAAGGAAGACCTAGACCGCCTCCGCGGCCGGCGCAAGATTTATGATCCGGAACGCGGGCCGGAAAACAAAAGCTAAATTCGCCTGCGGGCTTATAAACTTTCGGGTTTTGGCACAAGCTAGCAACGGAGGTGAAATACATGCCGGACGAAAAGCAGGCCGGTGAGGGAGGCAACAATCAAGGGCTTCGCCACGACCGCGACATGGAAGGAGCAGCTTCTTGGGTAGGCCACATCGTGCGCTTTGTTGTTTCGGCGTTGGTGCTAATGCTGGTGGGGTATATTGTTCCCGGTTTTAGCCGTTTGACCTTTGGCACCGCGCTCCTGGCCGCCATCGTGATTGCGCTCATCGGTTATGTGATTGAAGCCATCGGCGGCCGACAGGTTTCGCCTTACGGGCACGGGATAGTGGGGTTTATCGTTTCGGCCATCGTTATCTACGCGGCGCAGTTTGTGGTGCCCGGTCTTAGGGTAACCATCCTGGGTGCCCTGCTGGGGGCCTTCGTCATCGGCATCGTCGATATGTTTATCCCGACGAAGGTCAGGTAGGCGAGCAAAGGCGGCGGGTCCGGCCGGAGCCGGACCCGCAAAATTTTCTTGACGAGCATCTGCCCCAAATGTATAATGGAAACAAAAAAAGGGGAGCTGGAGATATCCGGCTGAGAGGGGACCTGGTGGGTTCCGACCCTGTAACCTGATCTGGGTAATGCCAGCGTAGGGACCATAAGCTCACTGCCGAGGGACTTAAAGCTGCCTTGCCCAGAAAAGGGCAGGCGGCTTTTTGCTTAGTCTACCCTGAAAATACTACCTTGAAAATAACCAGTTGCTGGAAATGGTTGTTTTCATTCCTCTGGTGGTGCCGCTTGCGGCATGAGCGTCTACCCTGAAAATACTGAGGCCGAGGGCCATCCCCTGGAAGGCGCGTTACGTACCGCCATTAGAAGAACGCAGGCGAGCGAGGGAAAGCGCGGGCGGTGTTTGAGGCCCGAAGGGCCGAGTTCTGCCCGCGCCCCGAGCGAGCCGAGTTCGTTCGTCCTTAGGTCGTTCGCGCCGCCGGGGGATGGCCGAGGGCCGAAGTTTTCATCCTCTGGTGGTGCCGCTTGCGGCATGAGCGTCTACCTAGAATTTTCAGAGAAGAGGAGTGACGGGATGCCGGTAGTCAACGTGGCCTTGGAGGTCCTGCCGGTGGTGCCTGAGGACCGTCTCTATCCGGTAGTGGACAAGGTGATCGCACTTATTCAGGCTTCCGGCGTGAAGTACGAGGTTGGCCCCATGGAAACCACCATGGAAGGCGAACTGGACGAGCTACTCGAAATCGTGAAGAAGGCTCAGGAGCTCTGTATTAATGAGGGGGCCGCGCGCGTTGTGTCCTTGGTTAAGATTGACTACAAGCCGGAGGGCGTTACCATGGCCGAAAAGGTGGGCAAGTACCGGAGGTAATTGGGTAGCGGCAGCTTCTTTTTGCTTTTTTCTCCTCCTGTGGGAGGGAGCCGTACGCTTCTTCAAGATCGAGACGTGGCTGCTGCCGGCACCTACGTCTGTGCTCGCCGCTTTGGGCGAAGGCTGGCCCCTTTTTTGGAAGCACACGTCTGTCACCCTCTATGAGTCCCTCCTTGGCTTCGTATTGGCCGTGGTTCTAGCCCTCGCCCTGGCCTTGACCATGGATGCCCTGCCCCTGGTGCGCCAGGCCTTGTACCCCCTTTTAGTTACGACGCAAACCGTACCTATAATCTCCGTGGCGCCGCTTTTTCTCATTTGGTTCGGCTACGGACTTCTGCCCAAGGTACTGGTAGTGGTTCTGGTGTGCTTCTTTCCGGTGGCGGTAAGCCTTCTGGAAAGCCTGGCAGCGGTGGACCCCGAGCTCATCGATCTCCTCCGCTCTATGGGGGCGAGCCGAATGGCCCAGCTCCGGCTGGTGAAGTTGCCGGCCGCCCTGCCGGGCCTTTTCTCGGGTCTAAAGATCGCGGCCACCTATAGCATAATGGGCGCGGTCATCGGCGAATGGCTGGGTGCCCAGGCTGGCCTGGGCTACTACATGACCCTTTCGCAGCGTTCCTTTGCCACGCCGCGGGTTTTCGCCGTCATAGTGATTATCACCGTTCTTAGCCTGGCTCTGTTTAAAGTGATTGAGCTGGCCGAGTACTTCGCCATGCCTTGGCAGCGCCTGAGGAGCGAAGAATGATTTCGAGGAGGAAGGAAAAATGAAAAAAGCATTTCTAGTGCTCTTCACCCTGGCTGTGGCTGCGGCCCTGCTGGGCGGCTGCAGCTCGAAGGGGGGGCGGCGATAAGACGACCCCGGCCGCCGAGGCGCCCAAGGAGCTTACCAAAGCCACAGTCCTTCTCGACTGGACGCCCAACACCAACCACACCGGGCTTTACGTGGCCCGGGATAAGGGCTATTACAAAGAGGAAGGCCTGGATGTGGAAATTGTTGGGCCGATGGAGGGCAGTGTGGCCCAGCTTATAGCCGCCGGCAAAGCCGATTTCGGTGTGAGCTACCAAGAAGAAGTGACCAACGCCCGCGTGGCCGGCATCCCGGTGAAGGCCATTGCCGCCATCATCCAGCACAATACTTCCGGTTTTGCCTCGCCTGTGGAGAAGGGCATTAAAACTCCGAAGGATTTCGAGGGCAAGAAATATGGCGGTTGGGGCTCGCCCATGGAAGAGGCCATGCTCAAAGCCCTGATGGAAAAACACGGGGCCGACTTTAGAAAAGTACAAATGGTCAACATCGGCTCGGCGGACTTCTTTACCAGCGTCAAAAAGGATATAGACTTTGCCTGGATCTATTGGGGCTGGACCGGAATTGAGGCGGAGCTGCGCGGGATGAAGCTCAACTTCATTAAGCTCGTGGACGAAGACCCGGCTCTCGACTACTACACCCCGGTCCTCATCGCCAGCGAGAAGACCCTGACCGAAAAGCCGGAACTGGTGAAAAAGTTCCTGGCGGCCACCAGCCGTGGCTACCAGTTCGCCATTGCCCGGCCAGAGGAGGCGGCAAATATCCTCACCAGCGCCGTGCCGGAGCTGAACAAAGACCTGGTGTTGGCCAGCCAGAAGTACCTGGCCAAAGAGTACCAGGCCGACGCGCCGCGCTGGGGCGAGATGAAGGCGAGTGTCTGGAAGAAGTACGCCGACTGGATGTACGAGCGCAAGCTGATCGAAAAGAATATCGACCCTGAGGCGGCCTTTACCAATGAGTTCCTGCCCTGAAAAAGCCCACCGGTAGTGGCCTTACGGACGTCGCTAAGGCCGCGCAGGGCACTTCCCCGCACGGCGCATTACGTGCCGCCATTCAAAAGACCGCAGGCGAGCGAGGGAAAGCGAGGGCACTGTTTGAGCAGAGCGAGTTGTGCCCGAGCCCCAAGCGAGCCGAGGTCGTTCGTTCTCAGGCCGTTTGCGCCGCAGGGGAAGGCCCGAGTGCCCAAACTTCTCGTCATCTACCGGTGCCGCGCTAAAAGGGCTACTAAGTTAAGAAAAAGGCACGAGGGCTGCCGGGCCTTCACACGGAAGGCAGGGAGACAGCTTGTTTAAAATAGAGGCCACCAACCTGAAAAAAACGTACGGCGACCTACCCACCCTGGCCGATGTGAGCTTGACTTTGGCCGAAGGGGAATTCGTCGCCATTATCGGTCCGAGCGGCTGCGGCAAGAGCACCCTTTTTAACATCATCTCCGGCCTACACCTGCCGGATGCCGGCACGGTACTCATCGACGGCGAGGACTACACCGGGCGCACGGGACGGGTAAGCTACATGCACCAAAAAGACCTTTTGCTTCCTTGGCGCACCATCCTAGACAACGTCTGCCTGCCGCTGGTGGTAAAGGGGCTAAGCCTAAAGGAGGCGCGCGCCCGGGCCAGGCCGTACTTTCCGGCCTTCGGCCTGGCCGGGTTTGAGGAGCATTACCCGGCGCAGCTCTCCGGCGGCATGCGCCAGCGGGCGGCACTTCTGCGCACCTACCTTTTTGCCAGCGACATCATGCTCCTCGATGAGCCCTTCGGTGCTCTAGACGCCCTTACGCGCCGTAAGATGCAGTTCTGGCTGCTGTCGACCCTAAGTAGGTATCAGACTTCGGTGCTCCTTATAACCCATGACGTTGAAGAAGCCCTACTGCTTTCCGACCGGGTATACGTGCTGAGCGAGCGGCCGGCGAGGGTAAAGCTGGAACTTAAGGTGGACCTGCCGCGCCCGCGCTCAGAAAAGACGCTGACGGCGCCCGCTTTTATCGCCTTAAAGCGCCGGCTTCTTAAGATCTTGTAACCACGGGGGCGAGGGACGTGACCTTCTTTGATCCTGTGGCGGCGGAGTATGACGAGTGGTATAAGACTCCGGTGGGCCGCTTCATCGATGAGGTGGAGACCTCTCTGGCCTTTGATCTTTTCACCCCGCGCCCGGGTACCCACGTGCTGGATGTAGGTTGCGGTTCCGGCAACTTCAGTTTGAAGCTGGCGGCAAAGGGCTGCCGGGTGACGGGGATTGACATCTCCCCGGCCATGCTGGCGCTGGCCCGGAAAAAGGCGGCGGCCGCCGGCCTGTCCGTGGAGTTTCTGGAGATGAATGTCTATGCGCTCAAATTTCCGGCGGCGACGTTCGACGCCGTCTTCTCCATGGCCTGTTTTGAGTTTATAACGGAGCCGGCCAAAGCCTTCGCCGAGATGTGGCGCGTACTTAAACCCGGCGGGGACCTCCTCATCGGCGCCATTCATCGCGACAGTGCGTGGGGCAGATTTTATCGTGAAGAGGCGCGCAGGCCCGGCTCCGTGTTCCGCCATGCCGTCTTCACGGCGCGGTCGGATCTGGAAAACCTGGCGCCGGAACACCTGATCCATATTGCGGAGTGCGTGTTCATTCCACCTACGGCCCCGCCCGAGCGTTTCAACTGGGAAGAAGAGAAGCGTTTGGCCAAAACAGAACGCGGTGGGTTTATCATTGCCACCTGGCGCAAACCGGCAGACGGCACCTCTTGACTAGGGGCAAGGAGGCGGGTATAATATAAACTGCCGCGGCGGTATTGCGCCGCGGATATGGCGCGGGGTGGAGCAGTCCGGTAGCTCGTCGGGCTCATAACCCGGAGGTCGCTGGTTCAAATCCAGCCCCCGCAACCAAACAAAGAAGACATGGCGGCGTAGCTCAGTTGGTTAGAGCATGCGGTTCATACCCGCAGTGTCAGGGGTTCGAGTCCCTTCGCCGCTACCAGCAGTATCCAAACCCAGCTTAGCTGGGTTTATTTTTAACCTTACCTCTACATGATCACGGTACACGGTTACTTTCTCCACAGAGGCGCCGATGGCTTCCTTGAGGCCGTCGGTGCTTTCTTTTTCTACGGCCTGCAAGGAAGCCAAAAGGTAGGCCCGCAAATGATCTTCAGTTACAACCTGTTCCCTGAGCAGCCCAAGTTCGCTCAGTCTGCGCCTGAACATTTCAGCGGCCTGCGATTTCCCAGGTGCCCGGCACCACAAAGGCTTTGCCTAACTGGCTTCTCTTTCCAGGTACTTTAAGCCGTTACTTCTAAAGTCGTCCAGATCAACGAATTGCTTATCTACAGCGCTAGTAAGTCGAGATTGATCCTTCTTAGGTAAGGCGGTGAAATCCTCGTGGACGACTACACTCCTGAAAGATAGCCCGGCCTTCTGAAATTCGAGGCAGCAAATAGTAGCCAGCCGAGCTTTAGCAACATCTTTCACGGCAAACAGAAAAATAGGTTTCTGCCCTGTAGTCAAAGAATAGTCTACTTCTAAATCATCCCTTTCCGGCAGCGGCACTACTTTTGGCTTAGGACAGAAAGGCTTTAGGGTGGTCTCAATGTATTCGGCAACCATTTCATAGAAAAGGCCGCGAACGACCTCTCTGCCAAAATGCCTCATACTACAGACCTTGGCTACAGTTTGTGCGAACTGTAATACCCCAGCATAGAGTTTATCTGGGTCAAGGTCTATATAGATATTACCATCGTTCTCAGAAAGAGAATTTTCACTGAGAATCGTTCTAAAAATGCGTTCCTTATTGGGGGTATTAATCTGGTAGGAATAGGATAGTCTCATCAAAGTCATACCATAGTCACAGATGCGGATTTTGCCGGGATGTTCCGGCGACTCTTCTAGGAATATTTCTACCATGTCGCCGTCTTCGTGATACAAAGGGGCAAGTAATTGGAGAATCCCTGGTCGCTTCTCCCGAAAGGCTATTCTATTGTTGAACTGCTCCTTTAGCAGCCGAAGGTAGTCCTCCATTATCACAAGTATCCCTCCAGCCGGAACAATGGCAACTGATGCAAGAAACTAAAGTAAGCGCTGGCTCCCTGGATTGAACAGTATTGCACAAAGTAGGTGATGGCGTCTTCAAACGTAGCGTATTCCCTGGTTATAACCGCGTACCTTTCGGGCTTCAGCCCAGCTTCAATGTTTTCCTTGAGCGCCTTATGGATGTGATAACGGAAGTGGTAATCATCCGTGGGCCAACCGTTCTTTTCGGTCCAGTGCGGTCCATTACAGCGGATGAGGGTAATGTCAGGGCTTCCATCTTCCGGAAGATACTCAAGCCCAACGCTAAAGTCTTCTGGGAACTTAGCGTTTTGTCTCATAAAAGCACGAAACTTATGCTTCCCATCTAAAGACTCTAGTATCATGCCGTTTTGATAGTGACCATTTACTAGTGCAGGGCTTCTTCTGGGAGGATCGACAATCCTTTTGGGACACCTTGTTAGGTTTTCAAGCTCTTCCTGGGTGTAAATACGCAAAAGAACTCCCCCCTCTATTCTATCACCAATAAGTCTTTCTAGACTAATCATTTATCATTTCTGATATTTGCCACGACCATGCAGAGGATACGGTCCACCACCTGCTGTACGGCATGGATTTTATATAAGAAATCGATAAAAAAGGGTATCTCTGGGCCACTGCATAACGCCGAGAGGTTCTTTGAGACCCTTGATGGGTACAATTTTTTCTGCAGCCACATGCCACTCGAGTTTTGCGCCGACTTCCTTGCCTGAAACTTCATCATAGGTCCGTTGGTGCCAGAGGCTGACCAAAAGCATTGGCCCTCGATGCTCCAGTAATAAAGAGCTAGTTTTACACTGTAATTGACGTTATGCTGTGGTAGCCATAGCTTGACGTGTGCCATTCTTCCCGGTCCAATGCTTACCGGTGTGCCAATGGTACACACGATGTCTTTGGTATCTAGATCAACCACCAAAAGTCTAGCTAGGCCTTTTCCTAGATTGGTAAAGTACAAATACGCAGGGTATCGTTCGAAATCTAGTCTACGAGATTCAGAGAGAGGTGCTTCGGGGTCCAATAGACAGTACCTGCTTTTCTGAATGCCTTTACCACAACTTAACACTAGAAGAGGCATTATGTCTACCTTGCGCTGGCGATCAGCTTGGACATAGGTAACGCGGGCAGTGACAAACGCTCCTGCTGCTGCCATCGCGCTGAAGATGGCCGAAACCTGGCCCCAGTCCATTTCAACCTCCTCCTCTGTTATATTGGTGTCCAGTAAGCGCTTTTTCTGTTACAGGGAGCGGCACGATCCAGGCTCCCACAGCGAGCTCGGAGGAACCCGCAACCATGGGCGGGCCTAGCGCTGGTGGCGGCACCGGTGCGTACGGTGTGCGCGTCGGCAGAGCGGTTGGGGCCGCTGGATGTGCGATCAGAAGGCTGCAAGGGCGTAAGATCTTCTAGCCTCAACGACCTAAGACCTTATTAAACTAGGGCTCAAGGAACGTGTATTATTGACTTTCACGGATTACGGAGCAACATGAAGGTACAATCAAAACCAGCGATAAAAAAGCGACGTGGGAATCAGAAAAGCCCATGGTGCTGTGACCAAGCCCATCGTGGCGGCTACAGTGCGCGCCACGTGTTTTGGAGCACCGGCTGCAGCACAAAGCCATTTACTCCCCAAGTAAATGATGACTCCAGCGAGAGCAATCACGGTGAGATAGATAAAAACGGCAGGGGGACTGTCCCAGATGGAATAAAGATATTTGGCTTCCACTCAGTTTGTGATCCATCCGGTTTCCCCCAGCCCTAAGAGAAGCAATGCACCGGTAATATCGGCCAGGAAACCTAGGCACCAGGCCGTAAGAATGTAGCCGGCTAGTGCCGGTCTTTCGACCCTCCACCCTGCTACCCACAAAGCAAGCAGAATCACCGCGGCATCAATTAACAGGTTTCCCAAGAGCACCCACCAGACGAACGGCGGGAGAAACATAACAAGCCATAGGGGAAAGATTACATTGTAAAGCGTTAACTTGCGCTGCATTCGGCCACTCCCTTTAATCGTTTTCGATACAATTTTTAGCTTCAGCCCACAGCTATAACGCTTCGGATTCCCCCAACTCTATTCTTTCCTTCTACCTCTGCTTGGAGCAGTTTACGCATCTTGGTGAATTCCTCCAGAATCAACTTAGTGTTGATCCACGTCAATAAGGCCAGGAGGGCTGTTCTATTCCCCGACAACGAACACCATGTTCTTTCTACTCTGGTTATAAACCCCTATATACTAAGACGGTATCGAGCGGCCTTTAGTTCCCAAGGGAATAGTTCAGGAACGCCACTTGAATTCTTCCACCTCGGAGGCACTGGCAGAAGATGCAAAGGCCCGGCGAGCCCTTGGCGCATTATTGCCGGCCGTATGAAGGGCCGTGACACCAGAGTGATGCCGAAGCTGTTTCCGATGCCTCCGCCTGCAGTTCCCCTTGTAACCTTGTGCACTACTTGAGAAGTAGGGCGCGGAAGGACCGGCGGGCCGACCGGCTCAACTTAACTTTTCGTAAGAAGTTGTTCCCGGGAACATAAAGAGCTCCTTTCCCTCATAAGCATGAAGTAGAACGGAGAGGGGAGGGCGGAGGATGCACTTCACCGATTGCATCTTCCTTACGGCTTACAAAGAACATTTACTGCACTGCGGAATAGCCGGGCAGTTCGTGAAGTACCGACACGTAAATGAAGACTGGGCCTGCGGCGGCTGCCCCATTCCGGACCTGCTGGAAGACCATTTCTGCATCTACCTCCGGCCCCAACGGCACCTTAATCGGAGTGGCTCCAGTACCGAATGGTTTTGTTCCCTAACGGGCGCCCGGCTGTTTACCCCTGAAAGTTGCCGAACCTGCCCCGCCTACATTGGGGTGAAATTGGGGCAGGCGATGGCCTGGCGGGCCAGGGAAGAGGCCCGGGCGTAAGTAGTAACCCGACCGTTCTATGAGCCGCTCGTTGGCGAAAACGGTTGATGCCGTGCTGCCTTTTTGGTTAGGCGCGGTTTCTGAAGTATACGTATAAATGCTGATTTATCATCATCCGGGAAGGAAAGAAATTGCCTGAGCGCGAAGCGTATATTAGAGGGTAACCGCCTCAAGCATCGGGATGGCCGTGGCGCTTCTTTGACTTTTCTAAACCGAAGGTCGAGGAGGTGAAAGGCGGTGGTATTTCCCATTTACGGCTATCCACCGGTTAGTCCTTTATCCTTATGGACCGGTCTTTTCGGCACCCAGGCTTCAAACCCGCTGAGCAGTGCAGTTCAGGCCATTGCCCTGGAACGGCTTTTACTGCCTCAACCTGTAGCCCAACGGCAAACGCTGCTTGCCCAAGCGCTGACCGGGCTCCAAAGTTACGGGCAGCAGCTTTATACGGCCGCCAACGCGCTTACGCTCAATAACGTAAACAACGTTTTTGCCCAGCGGACGACCACCTCTTCGGCACCAGATGTCCTCACGGCTCAGGTCCTGCCCAATGCTACCATTAGCTCCTACCAGATAACGGTCACGCAACTCGCCGCCGCCCAACAGAACGTGGGCACCGCGTTGACCAGTGCCGGTACCACGGCAGTTACGCCAGGGACGAACACCTTCACGCTCACGATAGGCGGAACCACTTACAACCTTTCCGTGAACATCCTCAGCACTGATACTAACCAGACCGCCCTCGAAAAGATTGCCAATGCCATCAACGCGGCCAACGCCGGGGTGACCGCCAAGGTGATCAACGACCCAACTGCCGGCACCTCGCGACTTCAGATCACGGCCAACAAAACCGGTACGGCCAGCGCCTTCACTCTGGCCGATGTCACCGGAAACGCAGTTGCCGCCACCGGGGCCAATACGGTTAACACTGCGGCAGCCAACGCGCAGTACACCGTAAACGGTATAAGCTACACCTCCCAATCGAACACCGTGTTACTCGATCAGGGACGCGTCAGCGTAAACTTTTTTAAAACAAGCACGGCTCAGGTTACCCTCACGGTCGGGCCGGATACCCAAGCCATCAGCGGTGCGGTCAACAACTTAGTCAATGCCTACAACTCGCTTGTAAGTTATGTTGCTCTGAACGCAGGCTTCCTGGTCCCCCGGATCGGCCAGAGCCTAACTAACGCTTACGAGTTGAAAGCTCCTGAACTCAACGCTCTAGGTATTACCCGCAACGCCAACGGGACTTTGACCGTGGACCAGAGCAAACTCACCACGGCGGTCAGCCAAAATCTCGGCGCAGTAAAATCCGCCTTTGGCGGAGCGAACGGTTTCGCAGTGAACCTGGCACTTCTTGGCCGGGAAATAACCACCAGTCCGCTCTGGAATTTTGCGGCCCCGCAGGCTTACCAGCCGGTTTTCTTCCCCCAGATTTACTCCTACCTGTTGACCCTAAACCGGAGCCAGTTTGCCGCAGCTATCCTCCCAACCGGAACGCTGCTGAACCTTCTCGTATGAAAAGACACGTGTTCGACAGCCGGGAAGAGGCGGGCCAGTTCTTCTGAAGGGTTGACAAGGTAAGCTGGGCTGTGCTAAAATTAGGCGTGTCAACGAGGTGGGCCACTAGCTCAGCTGGTAGAGCACCTGACTCTTAATCAGGGTGTCGTGGGTTCGAAGCCTACGTGGCCCACCAGCTTAGCAATTAAGGCTTCGCAGCGTTTGCGATTGCCTTCTCCAAGATGGCGAGTTAGTTGCTCTTAAATCCGGCCACCTTCAGCGAAAACGGAGGTGGCTTTTGTTTATGCCGATCATGTAAGCAGGATTTTGCTTGTGAAAAGCTAAATCTTACTTTACCAAGGCATACTATGGGCAAGGACAGGCTGAAGATGCCCTCTGGGAGGCTGCGAAATGCTTTATAGGTACAAAGTTATTCTCGAATGGGATGAGGAAGGGCAGGGCTACGTTGTTTCTGTTCCTGCGTTACCCGGGTGCTTCACCCAGGGAGATACGGTTGAGCAAGCCTTGGAAAGAGCGAAAGAGGCCATAGTGGGTCACCTTGAGGCTTTGGCCCAGGAAGGCCTGCCCTTGCCGACTAAAGACGTTGAAATAGCCGAGGTGCAGGTGGAGCTGGCCTCATGAACAGGCTGCCGAGGGTTACAGGCAAAGAAGTAGTTGCTGCATTGAAAAGAGCGGGCTTTTTGGTGGTGAGGGTACAAGGCAGCCACTACCACTTGCGAAAGCCAGGTGCTAAAAACCTGGTTACCGTTCCCGTGCATCCCGGCGAAATCTTGAAGCCAAAGCTCTTGAAAAGCATTCTGGAGCAAGCCGGGATAACCGTTGAGGAGTTTAGAGACCTTCTCTCTTGAGTGGACTTTGCGAAGACGTGGCGGATAAGGATGTCGTAGGTTCGGCGCCTACGTGAACCAGCAAAGAACGTAAGAACATACGAGCCGCGCAGGTTGTGCGGCTCTTTTTGTTTTGCCTGCCGTGGAAACCGCCCTGCCGGCTTCCACAGGCGGAATTTGGAACAGATAAAGCGTCACTGCGGGCGGCTCATTTTTCTTTAACCTTCTTCCTCGCGAACGGCCTGCACACGGCCGCTGATGCTGTGACTGTGTTCTTCATCGAAAGAAGTCTCGAGCTGGATAAGCCATCCCGGTTGTCCCGGCTTAAAAGGGCAGATGGTAATCTTCTCCTGCAGGAAAAACCGTCGCGAGGACGAAGTTCTAACGCGACGCGAAAGGGATGGTGGCCGAGCTAAGCTGGCACGCAACTTGCATTTATCTAGGGATAGACTCTGGCGAAGGGGGCTTCTTCATGCTGAAACGCTACCTCATTGAATTCGGCACCGGTATCGACCAGCACGGACAGGACCCGACCCGGGCTGCCCAGAAGGCGGTAAAGGATGCCATCTCTCACAGTTACCTTACCGGTCTCAAGGAGATCCTCGGCCTTAAGGAGCTAAACAAAATGGTGGTAAAGGTAAAGGTGGCGGTGCCCTACCCCGAGCGGGTACGCCCAGAAGAGGTACTGGCGGTTATTCCCTTTGGGCAGAAATCGCTCGAGGTAGTTCCTGGCGGCCTGGTGGCGGAAGGGATGACTTTGCCGGAGCTGGGCGACGCCACGCCGGAGATTCTCATGGCCAATGCTGCAGTAACGGTTTGGGTGGAGGTTGGCGAATGACGCCGGCCAAGGTGGGAATTATTGCCAACCCGGCCTCGGGCAAAGACATCCGGCGCCTGGTGGCCTTTGGTTCCGTCTTTGATAACGAAGAAAAGGTCAGCATCGTCCGCCGTATCCTCCTCGGGTTGGAGGCAGCAGGCGTGGACGAGGTGCTGATTATGCCCGACACATACGGGATCGGGCAACGGGCGCTGGACGGGCTGGGCCAGCACCGTCTGCGCCCCCGCGTACGCTTTCTCACCATGGAGATCGGCCACGGTGGTGCCGATTCCACCCTGGCCGCCCGGCTGCTCCGGGAAGAGGGGGTGGGGGCCATCGTTGTTCTGGGCGGTGACGGTACCTGCCGGGCGGTGGCCAAGAGCTCGGGCGATGTCCCCCTGGTTCCCGTCTCCACCGGCACCAACAATGTTTTTCCGGTCATGGTGGAGGGGACGGTGGCCGGGCTGGCGGCCGGGGCGGTGGCCACCGGGAAAAGTAGCGCCGTCTGGCGCGCCAAAAAGCTGGACATCTTCGGCCCGGAGGGCTGGCGAGACCTGGCGCTGGTCGATGCTGTGGTGACGAGCGATACCTTTGTGGCCGCGCGGGCCCTCTGGGACATGGAGCGCATTCAGGCTATAATCTGCACCCGCTGCGAGCCCCATACCATCGGCCTTTCGGCCGTCGGCGGGTGCCTGGCCCCGGTACGGCCGGAGGAACCGGCTGGTCTCTACCTCGAACTAGACAAGGAACGGGCGGCCTATCCTGTTTTGGCGCCGGTGGCTCCGGGGCTCTTCTCCCGTGTTCCGGTCGCCCGCTGGCGGCGCTTGGCCGTAGGCGAAGGAATCCGGGTTGACGCCGGGCCGCGCCTTCTGGCTCTCGACGGCGAGCGCGAGGTGCTGGTGCGGGCCGGCGAAGAGGTGAAGATTGTTCTTTCCGCGGCGGGCCCGAACGTGGTGGATATTCCGCGGGCGCTACACGAGGCGCAGAAAAATGGTCTTTTTGCCCTAAAGGAGATGCCGGTATGAATTTAGCAGAGCTTAAGGCGCGTCCTCCCTGGCTCACCCTTAAGGCTCCCCCACCGGGTACCCTCGAGCGGCTGCAGGAACTTTTTAAGGCTCTGGCGCTGCACACCATTTGCGAGGGTGCGGCTTGCCCGAACGCAGGCGAGTGCTTTGCGCACCGCACGGCAACCTTTCTTATTCTCGGCGATACGTGCACGCGGGACTGCCGTTTCTGCAACGTACCCGGCGGACGTCCCCTGCCGCCAGATCCGGCCGAGCCGGAGAACCTGGCGCGGGCGGTGGCGGCGCTCGGCCTTAAACACGTGGTGATCACCTCGGTAACGCGCGACGACCTGCCGGACGGCGGGGCAGGGCATTTCGCCGCCTGCATTGCGGCCATCCACCGCCTCTGCCCGGAGACCAGCGTGGAGGTGCTGGTGCCGGACTTTAAGGGCGACCGGGAGGCCGTCCGGACGGTGCTGGCGGCGGGGGTGAGCGTGTTCGGGCATAATGTGGAGACGGTGCCTTCGCTGTATCGTAAGGTGCGCCCCGGCGCCGATTACCGCCGGTCTTTGGCCGTCCTGGCCTTGGCCAAGGAACTCAACCCTACGGTGCTTACAAAATCCGGGCTCATGCTCGGCCTGGGGGAGACGGAGGCCGAGGTGCGTGAGGTATTGCATGACCTTAAGGCTGCGGGTTGCGATATTCTAACCATCGGCCAGTACCTGCAGCCTTCACCTAAACACCTACCCATCGTGCGCTACGTTCAGCCGGAGGAGTTCGCACGCTGGGAAAAAGAAGGTTACGCCTTGGGCTTTGCCTTCGTAGCCTCGGGGCCTTTTGTCCGCAGCTCTTACCGGGCGGCCGAGGCTGCCGAAGCCGTCCGAAGCTTAAGAGCGGTGCCGAATGAACCGAGTGAAGGAAGGGGCCGACCAAGTGCAGGCTAGAGCAGTGTGGCTGGGCCGGCGGGAGTACGGGGCCGTCCTGGCCCGGCAGAAGGATCTGGTGCAAAAGGTACGGCGTGGGGTCGAACCGGACACCCTCCTCCTCGTTGAACACGATCCGGTAATTACTCTAGGACGTACGGCCAAGAAGGAGCACCTGCTCCTTTCCGAGGAAGCTCTTAAGGAGCGGGGCATTTCCCTCTTTGCCGTTGAGCGGGGTGGGGACGTTACCTACCACGGTCCGGGACAGCTCGTAGGCTACCCCATTTTAGATCTCAACCGCCACGGCCGGGATTTACACCTGCTCCTCAGGAACTATGAGGAGGTGCTAATCCGCACCCTCGCCGAGTTCGGTGTGGCGGCGCGCCGTTTTCCGCCTTATACCGGGGTTTGGGTGGGGGAGGAGAAGGTTGCGGCCATCGGCGTGGCGGTGGAACACTGGGTGAGCTTTCACGGCTTTGCCTTTAACGTCGACCCCAACCTTGACCATTTCCGTCTTATCATCCCCTGCGGGATTAGCGAATACGGTGTGACCTCGCTCGCACACCTTCTCGGGCGGCCCGTGGGGCTTATGGAGGTTATTCCCCACATCGTCCGTCACTTCACCGATGTATTTGGCCTTACGTTTGCCGCGGTGGAGGAAGAACTTCCAGGATACTCAGAAAGATAAGGAAGAAAAGGAAACCGTTACCTCCCTGTTGAATACTGTTTTGGTATAATAGACTCAGGGAGATGACGGTTATGGAAAATGCAGGCGTAAAAGCTTTGGCCGAAATTCTGGTTAAAAACAAGGGCCGGGCTGTTGCGCTCACCGGGGCAGGCATTTCCACGGAGAGCGGCATCCCCGACTTTCGCAGCCCGGGGACCGGGCTTTGGAACCGGATTGACCCTATGGAATACCTGTCGGTAGAGGCGCTTTACGCTCGACCGGAGACCTTTTGGAAGTACTTCGCCGAGATTTTCGGACCGACTCTGGAAGCCGAGCCCAATGCCGGCCACCTTGCCCTGGCCAAGCTGGAGACGGCGGGCTATATTACCGGCGTCATCACCCAGAATATCGACGGCCTCCACCAGAAGGCCGGCTCGCGCACGGTGTTCGAGGTGCACGGGCACCTAAGAACGGTACACTGCCAGAGCTGTGGCCGCACGTATCCCCTGACGGAAGCTTTGGCGCGGCTGAAAAACGAACCTATACCGCACTGCCCGGAGTGCGGCGGTCGGCTGCGGCCGGACGTGGTGCTTTTCGGCGATATGATGCCGGTCGCCTTTACGCAGGCGGTGGCGGCCGTAGAGCGGAGCAGCCTGGTATTAGTGGTAGGCTCCAGCCTTACCGTATCTCCGGCCAACTCGCTGGCTTTTCGGACGCCGCATTTGGCCATCATTAACCGCGAGCCTACTCCGGCCGATGGCCGGGCCGACGTGGTGATCCGAGAGGGAGCGGGTGAGACTTTATCGGCCGTGCTTAAGGAACTGGGCCTGGCGTAATTAAACCTGCGGTGCCGAGGCCGAGCGGCGCATTAAGAAGGGGGGTAGTTTATTTTGCAGGCGACTTCATCGCCGCGACGGGAGATTGCCCTTGCCTGGCAGCGTTTTGTGGAGAGCGGCGTCCTAGTCGAAGACGTGGTGCGCGAGGTTATTGCCGCCTCCTGGCAGCGGTGCCGGCAGGCCGGAGTAAACCCGTACGGAGGAAAAGGGCCGCTGCTCCCGGCTTCCAGCTTGGAAGCTCGACGCAAGAAAAACGCAGAGCTCATTCGCCTTGCCCGGCCTTTCATGGAGGACCTGCTCCGCGTGGTGGGAAGTGGCTTCATTGTCATCCTGGCCGACGCGGAAGGATACCTCCTCGAAGTAGCCGGAGACCCGCAGGTGGCGCAAAACACCCGGGAACTTAACTTCGTGCCCGGAGCCCATTGGGTTGAGGAGACGGTGGGCACGAACGCCATCGGCACCGCGCTCAAAGTTAAGGCACCCCTCCAAGTATGGGCAGAGGAACACTACTGCCGGCTTCACCACCCCTGGACGTGTTCGGCGGCACCCATCTTCGGGCCGGACGGGAGCGTCTGCGGTATTCTCAATATGACCGGGCCGTGCGGCTTGGTCCATGCCCATACCCTGGGGATGGTGGTGGCGGCGGCGCGGGCCATCGAGAACGGCCTGCGCTGGGAGAAGGCCAGCCGGGAGCTGGAGCTCAGCCACAACCTCTTGGCCTCTACTTTCAGCTCCATTTCTGAAGGTCTCCTAACCGTAGATACCGAGGGCCGCATTACCCAGGCAAACGGCGCGGCCGCGGAGCTTTTTGGGCTGACGGTGGCGGAGCTGAAGGGTCGTTTATTGCCGCAGCTGGTGGCCAACCCAGCCCGCCTCATCCGGGCCCTGGGAGGCGGTGCCGGCTACAGCGACCAAGAGAGTGTGCTTCTTACCCCTAAAGGCAGGCTCCACTGCACCTGTACGGCCTGTCCCATCACCGGCTCAGACGGCCGTACCCAAGGCCTGGTCATTACCCTGCGCGAAAGCCGGAGCGTGCACCGGCTGGCCGGACGCTTGGCCGGTTACCAAGCCAACTTTACCTTTGACCAGATCGTTGGTTCTTCCCCGGCCATGCGCGCTGCCTTAGAACTGGCGCAGCAGGCGGCCACCACTTCCCTGGCCGTCCTGATCCAAGGCGAAACCGGGACAGGTAAGGAAATGGTGGCCCAGGCTATCCACAATGCCAGCGTGCGGGCACGTGGGCCGTTCGTGGCCATTAACTGCGGTGCCCTGCCGCGGGAGCTCATCGAAAGCGAGCTCTTCGGCTACGAGGGCGGAGCGTTCACCGGCGCCAGAAAAGAAGGCCGGCCGGGTAAATTCGAGCTGGCCGACGGCGGCACGATTTTCTTGGATGAAGTTGGGGAGATGCCGCTCGAGATGCAGGTGCGCTTCCTTAGAGTGCTTCAGGAAAAGAAGGTGGTGCGCCTGGGCGGGCGGGAAGAGATACCGGTAGATGTACGGGTGATTGCGGCCACAAACCGCGACCTGGCCCGAGAGGTGGCCCGCGGCAATTTCCGACGCGACCTTTATTACCGCCTCAACGTGATCGAGATCCACCTGCCGGCGCTACGCGAGCGTCCGGAGGATATACCCCTCCTGGCCCGGTATTTACTGGCGAACTTGAAGAAGCGCTTGGGTAAGCCTGAGCTCGAACTTACTCCTGAGGTAGAGGAGGCGCTGGTTGCTTACAGCTGGCCAGGAAACGTGCGGGAATTGGAGAACGTTCTGGAACGGGCAGCACACCTGGCGACGGGGCCGATCCGGCTTGAGCACCTGCCTGGCACGGTAACCGGCAGAGACGATGCACCGGAAATAGGACTTACGCCCCTCGAAGAGGCGGAAAAAGAAGCCATCCTTAATACGCTAGTGCGTTGCCGGGGCAACATCTCCCGGGCGGCCCGGCAACTCGGCATCGGGCGGGCGACCCTCTACCGCCGCCTGCAGCGCTGGCGTTTGCGGCCGGAGGATGTTGTTTCAGAACGGCACAGTGTCTCACAATGATACAATGTATCATAATCTTTGGATGCTGACCTTTTTTCTGTGGCTGCCGCTGCTGTTTCAAACTGAAACATGCAGCGGTTTTTGCTTGCCCTAGCGGCACAGTGGAGGCGGGAACATGGTCTTGGTACGGCTCATGCAATATTCGTTGGCAGCCGAACAGTACCGGATAACCGGGGGTTTGGCAGGGAGTCCAGGGGGGTGAAGAGCGAGACATATCCTTTTTCCTTCCTGAGGAAAGAGAGAAGGAGGTGCCATTACTTTATGGAAAAAGAGAAGCTCATATGGATGTACCGGCAAATGGTCCGCATCCGTCAGTTTGAAACCAAGGTTTCCGAGCTTTTTGCCCAGGGGCGCATCCCCGGCTTCGTCCACCTTTATATCGGCGAAGAGGCGACGGCCGTGGGGGCCTGCGCCAATTTGCGGCAGGACGACTTCATCACCAGCACGCACCGCGGCCACGGCCACTGCCTGGCGAAGGGCGGAGACATGAAGCTGATGATGGCCGAGCTCTTCGGCAAGGAGACGGGTTACTGCAAGGGTAAGGGCGGCTCCATGCACATTGCCGATGTGGACATGGGCATCCTGGGCGCCAACGGCATCGTCGGCGGGGGCCTCAGCATTGCGCCGGGGGCGGGGCTTTCGGCAAAGCTCAGGGGTACAGATCAGGTGACCGTCTGCTTCTTCGGCGACGGCGCTTCCAACCAGACCACCTTCCATGAGGGACTGAACTTGGCCTCCATCTGGAAACTGCCGGTCATCTTCATCTGCGAAAACAACCAGTACGGGATTTCGCTGCATCAGTCAAAACACCAGCGCATCGCCGATGTGGCCGACCGGGCGGTGGCCTATGGGATTCCCGGCGTGGTAGTGGATGGAAACGACGTTATGGCGGTGTATGAAGCGGTGGCTGAGGCCGTGAAGCGGGCCAGGGCGGGTGAAGGGCCCACCCTCATTGAGGCCAAGACCTACCGTTGGCGCGGGCACTTCGAAGGCGATCCCACCGTCTACCGTTCGGAAAAAGAGGTGCAGGAATGGAAAGAGCGCTGCCCGATTGCGCGCTTTAAGAAGCACCTCCTGGAGATGGGTATTCTAAGCGAGGCCGACATAGAGAAGATCGACGCCGAGGTGGCCGAGGAGGTCGAGGCGGCGGTACGCTTCGCCGAAGAAAGCCCGCTGCCGAAGCCGGAAGAGGCGCTGGAAGACGTCTACGCATAGGGAGGTGGAAATAATGCGGGAACTCACATACGCGGAGGCCGTGCGCGAGGCATTACGTCTGGAGATGCGGCGGGACCCCAGCGTATTTATTCTCGGTGAAGACGTAGGTAAGTTCGGCGGCTGCTTTGGCGTCACCGGCGATCTTTGGCAGGAGTTTGGGGAAGACCGGGTGCGCGACACGCCGATTTCCGAAACGGCCATTATCGGTGCGGCGGTAGGAGCGGCGGCCACGGGGATGCGGCCCGTGCCGGAAATCATGTTCTGCGACTTCCTCACCGTCTGCATGGACCAGCTGGTTAACCAGGCGGCCAAAATGCGCTACATGTTCGGCGGCAAGGCGAAGATCCCCATGGTGGTGCGGGCGCCGGTGGGCGGCGGCATCTCGGCGGCGGCCCAGCATTCCCAGAGCCTGGAGGCTTGGTTCACCCACGTTCCCGGCCTTAAGGTGGTTATGCCTTCCACCCCGGCCGATGCCAAGGGACTTCTAATTGCGTCCATCCGCGACGACAACCCGGTGATGTTCTTCGAGCACAAGTTACTATACCCGGTAAAGGGCGAAGTCCCGGAGGGCGAGTACGTGGTTCCCCTAGGCAAGGCCGATGTAAAGCGCGAGGGCAGCGACGTTACCGTGGTGGCTACCTCGCTAATGGTGATGAAGGCGCTGGAGGCGGCGGAGAAGCTCGCGGCGGAGGGTGTGAGCGTGGAAGTTGTCGACCCGCGCACCCTGGTGCCGCTCGACGAAGAGACCATTCTGGCCTCGGTAAAGAAGACCGGCCGCGTGGTAATTGCCCACGAAGCGGTCACGCGCTCCGGCTTCGGGGCCGAGATTGCGGCCATCATCGCCGAAAAGGCCTTGGACTACCTGGACGCGCCGATCAAGCGCGTGGGCGCCAAACCGGCTCCCGTACCGTTTGCCGGCGTGCTGGAGAAATATGTGTTGCCAGGTACGGACGATATCGTGGCGGCAGTAAAAGAAATAATTTAACTTGGTGCCGGGCACCTGGGAATTTCTCCCGGGTGCCCGGCACGGTCGAAAGGAGTACTGTCATGCTGGAGATTGTCATGCCCAAGTTGGGGCTTACCATGACTGAGGGCACCATAACGGCGTGGCTGAAGCCGGACGGGAGTGAAGTGAAAAAGGGAGAACCTCTTCTGGAGGTGGCTACAGACAAGATAACCAACAAAGTGGAGGCGCCGGGCGACGGTATTCTGAAAATCCTGGTGCCGGAAGGAAGCACCGTGCCGGTTGCCGGGCGCATCGGCTACCTTCTGGCGGCCGGCGAAAGCCTCCCGGCGGAAGCCGGCTCCGCAGCACCCCAGGCGGCGGAGCAGGCCGGTCCGGCCCAAGTTTCGGCGGCTCCGGCCAAAGCTGCAGCTTCTCCTCCGGGCGCCGAGCGCGAACCGATTAAGGCTTCGCCGGCAGCCAAGCGCCTGGCCCGGGAAAAGGGCGTGGACCTTAACCTGGTTCAGGGA
>Ga0247720_100019_pt1 | contig 93288 bp, 74 predicted proteins | sample MSEWel2015_12_15_FD_189078 | JGI IMG/M metagenome (GOLD analysis project Ga0247720, IMG submission 189078) | Subsurface sediment microbial communities from gas well in West Virginia, United States - MSEEL Well Study Marcellus 3H_2015_12_15 | ecosystem: Environmental > Terrestrial > Deep... | reverse complement strand
CTGGCGCAATCTTAGAATGATGTTTGGCTATATCCGGTTTAATCTGAGAAACTTTATTCTTTTGCTGCTATCTTCGTCTAATTTATTGTGAGAAGCTTTTCCGAATTAAAGTGAGAATCTACACCATACTTTACTGGTCAAAATAGGACCGGCCAGCATCGAGGTAAGATCCGGCTTTGATCCCGCCTTGCTTTCTCAGGTGGTTAAGGTGCTGGTAGCTTTATGCTAAACGAAACAGGCATCGACCGGGTTTATCTCGCCTGCGGCGCAACGGATTTGCGCAAGTCCATTGATGGCCTGGCCGTACTGGTTAAGGAAGGGTTCGAGCTGGACCCCTTCTCTTCTTGCCTTTTCGTTTTCTGTAACCGCAATAGGGATAAACTAAAGATCCTCCACTGGGAACACAATGGCTTCTGGCTTTATTACCGCCGGCTGGAGAAGGGCAAATTCCTATGGCCTAAAGAAACCACTTCGGCAACCATCACCATAAGCCGTCGGGAGCTGCGCTGGCTGCTTGACGGCCTTCCCTTAAAACAGCCTAAAGCCCATCCCGAGGTAAAAGCACGCACCATCGTGTAATAGGAATCGCCAGAAAGAAATATTTTCTGTTTGTGGTTGATTCTAGAGGAATTTGGGCTGATTCGTCGAATCATTAATGCATGAACACTTCGCAATCTATCACCGCCATGACCATAGAAGAGCTGCAAGAGCGCTGTGTTCAGCTGGAACGGGAGAATGCCGAACTAACCGCCAAGCTAAACTGGTTTATGGAGCAGTTCCGTTTAAGCAAGAAGCGGCAATTCGGTGTTTCCAGCGAACGGACCAGGCCTTTAGAAGAAGAGCAGCTTTTACTTTTTAACGAAGCGGAAGCGGATGCCCGGCCGGAGGCGCCTGAGCCTGATTGGGAAACCATCACCTACCATGCCGCAAAGGGCGTAGCCGCCGGGAGATGAACCTGGAAGACCTGCCGGTAGAAGTAGTAGAGCACCGCCTACCGGAAGAAGAACGGGTCTGTCAAAGCTCACGGCGGTCCTTTGCATGAGATGAGCATCGGGGTACGGCAGGAACTTAGGGTCATCCCGGCCCAGGTGAAAGTGGTTAAACATGTGCGCTACGTCTATGCCTGCCGCCGCTGCGAGAGGGAAGAGATAAGTACTCCCGTAATAACGGCGCCTATTCCGGCGTCCGTACTTCCTGGCAGCCCCGTATCTCCCTCCCTCATGGCCTACATTATGACCCAGAAATACGGGGCAGGCCTACCCCTTTACCGCCAGGAGCAGCAGTTTAAAGGCTTGGGTATAGACCTTTCCCGGCAGACATACTCCCCAACCTGGACCTCGAGGATAAAAACGCCCTGGATCAACTCTTGCCGTGGTCGGAAACTTTGCCTCCTGTCTGTCGAATGAATAATTAAGCTTGTTTTAGCCCCCGCCTCAGATGCAAGCATTCCTGTAATGATTTAAGGCAGATGTTGCCAATAAAAAAGCCTCCTGGTAAAAAGAAAATAGATCAAAACAAACAAACCCACCAGGAGGCAAGAAACCGTATGAATGAAGTGCAAAAGAAATTACTGGTCCATGGTGATGTAATAATTGTCGGTATCGACGTAGCCAAACACAATCACTGGGCACGGATCTATAACCAAATGGAACTGGATGTGGTCAAACCCTTCATCAAGTCTCATAATAGCAAAGAAGGCTATTATCGTCTAGTGGCAAAAATGGAAGAAGCCAAAGAAAAAGCCAGGGCAACAAAAGTAGTAATCGGCATGGAACTCACCGGCCACTACTGGAAACCCTTAGCATGGTTTCTCCAGGAGCAGGGCTATACGGTAGTGATAGTCAACCCCTATCACGTCAAAAGGCGGAAAGAGGAAGTAGGTAACTCCCCCACCAAGAACGATCGCAAAGACGCCGGGATAATAGCCAAAGTAGTCAAGGACGGAAATTTCCTCCACTGCCTTTTGCCCAAAGGAAAATATGCCGAGCTAAGGAACCTGACCGTAACCCGGCGGCAGCAACGCCGGAAACTAAACAGCGCCTTCAAACAAACTCTAGGCCATCCTGAACGAATACTTCCCCGAGCTAGGGCAAGTATTCAAAAACCTGTTAGGCAAAGCCGCCCAATGGGTCTTAAGGAACTGTCCCTTCCCCAGGTTAATTTTAGCCTATAAACTCGAAGAATTAGCCACTGCATTAAAAGAAGCCAGTAACCACCGGGTAGGGATGAAAAGAGCCCAGGCCCTCTACCAGACGGCCCAAGAATCAATAGGAGTAACCGAAGGATTAACCGGGGCCCAATACAAGCTAAACGCCTGCCTGGACGAAATAGCCTTTTACCAAAAGCAGATCGAGCAAACAGAAGATTGACAATCAACATTTTGCGAACGCTGCCGGTGCCGAAAGTTTCAATCCCTCATAGGTAGGCTACAAATCATATCCTTTAGCATGTATCTCAGGCATTTTATCCTGTTTCAATCCCTTATAGGTAGGCTACAAATTTTAAAAAGTTTGTCCCGCAGGAAGTGTAAATCATTTTGTGTAAATGACAAAGCAGCAATAAAATGGGGATACTATAGCTGGCTCTTAGCCGGCAGGAGGATAGGGCAATGCTAAGAAGCAACCTGAGCGCCTGCCAGTATTCTGCCAGGGATAATGGGGGGCACGATAACCGATTCCATCCCCTCACCTCTTTAAGGCCTCAGTACCAATTATCCCTGGGAGAACTAGCGATAAACCTCGGGGGTTTGGGGGCAGAGCCCCCCAAGAACTCAGTTAATATTCCCTTGCAAGCCAGTTAAATAGTCATTCTTGCTGTCAATCTTTCATCAAAATAGATTACCAGTTGGGGAAGGCATTTGCTCCAATTTCTTATCGGCATAGTCCATTTTCTAGCAATGTCGAGGGTGGCCATATAGACGATTTTTCTTAAAGCCTCATCTGAAGGATAAGCCGTTTTAGTTTTAGTAACCTTTCTCAGTTGCCGGTGATAGCCCTCAACGGTATTGGTGGTATAGATAATCCGGCGTATTTCCGGCGGATACTTGAAATAAACCGTTAATTCCAGCCAGTTCTTCTCCCAGGATTTAATTACAAGGGGATACTTCTTCTGCCATTTATCCTTGAACTCGATGAAGTTTAACTCCGCTTCCTCAAGGGTAAAAGCCTGATATGCCTGCTTTAACTCGGCCATTAGCGATTTGCGGTCTTTGTAAGAAACATACTTGAAGGAATTGCTGATCTGGTGAATGACGCAGAGTTGTACCTCTGTCTGCGGGAAAACCGCGTTTATGGCCTCAGAAAATGCCGTTAGGTCGTCTTTACAGACTATCATAATATCCTCCACGCCCCGGTTTTTTAAATCGTTAAGTACGCCGAGCCAAAAGCTGGCACTTTCGCTCTCGCCAATCCAGATGCCCAGAATATCTTTATGACCCGTAACGATGATACCCAGAATCGTATAGACAGCCTTATTAATAATGCGGTTATCCTGTTTTACCTTGAAGTGAATGGCATCAAGGTAAATGATAGGGTAGACAGGATCTAATGGCCGTGACTGCCATTCAACTATCTGGGGAATGATTTTATCCGTCACCTTACTAACGAGGACCGGTGATACCTCGATCCCGTAAATGTCTTTCATCTGGTCCTCAATATCCCGGGTAGACATACCTTGCATACATGGCTATTATCATGTCTTCCAGCTCGCTGGCGGTAGTTTGGTACTTACGGATTATTTGGGGCTCAAACTCACCATTACGATCCCTGGGAATGGCTTTTTCAGTTTGGCCTGCCCCGGTTTTAACCGTTTTCTTGCTGTAGCCATTGCGGCTATTCCCGGAGTTTATTCCCGCTAGGGAGTGCTTGGGGTAACCTAAATGCTGCTCCATTTCTGCTTCCAGAACCTGCTGAAGGGTGTCCTTGAATAGTTCCTTCAGCTTTTCCTCGATGTCACCGATAGTCCTACATTTGGCCAGTTCTTTGGCTAGCGCATTTCCTACTTTGTCTTGGATAAATGGTCATCTCCTTTATTGGTAGTATTGACCATTTACACAAAACTTCTTGCGTCCTCTAATACTCGCGAATATTGCCCTCTATAGCCATAAGCTCCACGATAGAACCGCAACTTGGTACCTTGGTTTCCCGAGGTTCTATAGCATCTATTATTTCCCGGAGATTCTTTCCTATTTTGTAATAATAATGTAAAACTTGTCTTATATTGCTAACTGCCCCCAGGACAAACTGCCGCGCCAGCCACAGGCGTTTTTCCCCATCCAGATAGTGCTCCGCTTGTCGCAAAATCATGTGCCCCGAGTTATAGTGTTCGCGAGGATAAAAACTGCCCACATAATAACCATAGTAATCAAAGAAGTGTAACAGTATTTCTTTTTGTGAGAGAAATTCCAAGCATTTTTGTTTTTATCCACCTCCCCCAAGACATAAATATCGCCCACAGTCTCCACAGGGTAGTATTTGGTGCCCTCTTCAAGTTCAACGCACAGGGTATTATCCTTTCGCCCCAGCCGTCCGCTAGCAAAGAAGAGTAACTCCCTTTCGGCCTCAATCCCCATTTCCTTTAACTCGTACAGGTAAAAAGCCAACTGAAGCCGGCAGCCTCACGCGCCCGGGACGATTTTTTTACTTCACCGACTACTACTAAACTCTTGTTACTTTTTCGAAGTACGTTTATTTTTAAGTGCCCTATGTATATCTCTTTCCTATCCCGTTCATAGGCTTACTCCTGTACCAGGCGTCCTATTTCCAAATACACATTATCTTGGTCAGGTGTCACGTGCCGGGCCTTGAGCCAGGCCTGGCGCGGGCAGATCATATACTATTGTACTAGGGCACCAGTTATTTTTCCTTCTTTTTCCATGCTTTAAACTCCAACATACAGCTTTCCGGCCAAGTGTTTTTTCACAGTATAATAGGATCATCGTCAAGCTGCCGCCGAAAACCGGTCTCCGGTTCATAGTATTTCTCCAGGATATTGCGGCTCAGGTACAAGGGTCTGGTGACACTGTCCAGCCCCAAAGCCAGCTTGGCCGGGACAGAAAGAATGCGTTCGTAAAAATCGCGTTTGAAGCCCAAGAAGTTGCGCCTTCGTTTTAGCAGATCTTTTTCTTTCAAAACTGTTTCCTGGTAAAACCGCCATATCTCCCGGGCACGCTCATCCAGTTCTACAAAAACGTCTACATACGAAGGCAATTCCTCAATTAGTTTAAAGTCAGATACCATTATCCTGCCTTCATTATTCAGGTCGCTGAAGTATAAATCCTCCATGGCTGCAATTATTTTTGCCGCCTCGTCTTTGCTCTTTTTCTCCTCCACAATCCGGAAAAATTCTTCCACGAGATCAAAAAAATCTTTTTCCGTGAATTCGCTGTACTGCTCAAAAATCTTCCGGACGACATGGCAATGAATAGCCCCATATACCCTATTAGCCAGGGTGTGCCCCTCTTCATCTACCAGGTGGAGTACGCGTACTAGTCCGCCACGCTTATGGCCGTGCCGGTTGCAGCGCCCTGCCGCCTGTATGATGGAATCAATAGGGGAGAGATCGCGCCATACAATATCAAAATCAAGATCCACACCAGCTTCTACTACCTGGGTCGAGACAACTACTGGCTTTTGTTTAGAAGATAGAGCTTGGTTGATTTCCTCGACCCGTTTTTTTCTTTCCAAGGGTACAACGTTGGTGGAAAGATAAAACATCAACGGCTCGTGCCCTTGTTCCCGCAAAAACTGCTTTATACACTGGTAAAGCTCCAGGGAAGAGTTAATGGTATTTACTATAAGCAAGTAAGAACGTGAAGGGTCATACTGGCGAGCAAATTCAGCTGCCACCTCTACTACCCGTTTAGGACGTAAATCTACCTGGACCTGCACCCGGTTCAGCCGGTTAAAAAATTACCTGACCAACTCTTCATCGCCCACCAGTTCTATGGTCTCGCCGTACTTGAATAGCAAGGGCTTAGTAGCTGTCATCAAAATGATGTAAGCCCCAAAGTATTCAGCTAGTCCCTTTAGCACCTCCCGCACTAGCTCCCAGTACTCCACCGGTATGTTCTGGACTTCATCCATAATAACTATGGACCCTAATAGTTTGTTCGATTTTTTTAACATGCGATTTTGAAAGCCTATAAGGGAATGTAATAGCTGCACAAAGGTAGTTACAATTATCTCGCTCTGCCAGCTCTCTATAAGCAATAAAGATTCCTCCAGGCTAAATTCTTCCCCCGCATTTTCCCCTTCCAGCTTATAAATGGTGTCGGCCAGGTAATGGTGCTTGAGGAGGTAATTGCTTTCCTTAGCAGCGAAGTCCTTGAGGGATGCTCGCAAGACATCGCCAAAAACTGTAAAAGTCTGGTCAATTATATTGGTAAAAGGAAGGGCATAAATAATCCTCGCACTATAACCCTTTTCCCTGTGCAAGCGCTCCCTCAACCGTAGGGCGGCGCTCAAGGAGGTCAACGTTTTCCCCGCGCCTGTGGGAGCCGTGAGAGTAAACAAATGCTGATCTAAAGAAACACGGGTGATGGTATTAGTTACTTTCTGGTAAATCTCTTCCCGTAGCGAATTTATGTCATCGCTGGAGGAAGCAGCAAACTTTTTCTCTTTAAAACTATCCACAGCCCCGGGAGGTAGACAGCAACGGGGAACAGCCCCTACTCCCCCAGCTTCCCTCTTGTCAGCATCTATCAGGGCTGAGTACAGGGCCAGCAGGAGGAAATAGGCCTTTCTCCTAGTAAAGCCATCCGCCTGTTTGAAGCGCCGGTGCAGCCGGTAAAGCTGGGCATATATTCCCCGCCAGCTAGAGCAAAACGTCTCCAGTAGGTCGGGAGAAAAAAAGTTAAAGGGTTCCTGGGCATTAAGCAGGCTGGGAAAAATATCTTCGCGCCGAGCAAACAGGTCAGCGACCTGTTCCTCGACTAGTTGCAATTTATACCTTAAGGACGGCTGGACTTCTGTAAGCTCAGGATCTTCTAAATCGCCAGGTCTGACCAGGTGTCTTTCCAGGTTATCTAAGTTGGCATGATGCCGTGTAATCGCCATAAAACATAGAAGGGGTGCAAAGGCTAAGGTGGCTTCTAAGGTGGTTTTCTCTTTTTTTAGTAGCGTTGTTACCAGGTAACTTCCCCAAAGGCCTGAAATAAAGGCGTGGTGATGTTTGTCACCATCCCTAACCTTTTCCAGGAGGTACCTTTGAAAAAAGGTAGTATATTTGCCAAAGTCATGGGTAAATCCCGTTACAGCGGCAAGCAATGGCAGGACATCCCGCCCTGGCCCCGGGATGTCCTGTAGGCATTGCTGCATTTCCATGGCCACTTCCCTTAAATGCAGGTCCAGCGGTTTACCGGGATGGGAGTAAAACTCCATTACCTATACCTCCAGGAAACTCACAACCTCTTCCTCTCCCGCCCGATAGCGCAGGGAATATACAGGGACTTTAAATATACCGCGCATTTTCTTTTGGTTCTTTTCGTAAATTATAGAAACTGGCGGCCGCAGTTCCCGGCCAGGGCCAAAGCTTTGGGGAGCTTTTTCTCTTATATACTGGAGGTCACCGCCCTCACCAGTAAAATTCAACCGCTCTATGGCCTGAGCATTGCATACTGTCACCACTTCGACCTCCCTCCCCGGCTGCACCTCCTGGATACTCTTTTCACTCACCAAATCTACCAGAATTGGCTTCGCTATGAATTCGCTTAGCCCCAGGTAAAGGGGATAGCGGCTTTTCCCTTCTTCCAAACTTGCTGCCAGCTTTCCTGTAATCTCCTTATCTGCGTGGTAAAAATATACGCGGTAGCGCAAGCTGGTAAATTCCTGGGCAGGCAGGAGTATCTCCATGGGGATCTGGGTGCCTCCTCCGCTGCCGTTGACTTCATTGATGTTTGTGGTCCGTATATAATTTACCGTCTGAATGGTCTTCCGCACCGGCGCCTTGATGGCCGCAGCCAAGCGAGCCTTAACGGGCGACAGTAAGTCGTAATAGGAATCCCGCTCCCACCCCAGGATAGCAGCGACTATCCCCATCAAGGCTGTTCTTGGAGGAAAAGCATAGGAGAGGGAGGAGGAATTGGTATAAAATTTACGGAAATGTGCCATGGGACCGACCAGGTCGAAAACCACTATGTCCTGCATAAGCCGTCGTTCCTTCCTGTTTCAGGCCTGCAATACCTGAACTCTGCCCTTACCTATCACACCTTCTAACCACAAAGGAAGCCTCACTTTTTGTCCCTGGTACAGCGTGCAGAGGTGTTCGTGCTGCCAGCAATATACCCGAGCGACCCGGGGAGCTATGCTTTTTAAGCAGTCAGCCATTCCATCCAGACGCAGCTTCACATCGCTAATTTCCCTTAAACCCGTAGTCTCCTCCAGGCTTAAATATTCACGCAGGTCTCCACAGAAGGTATCGGCATCCTTGTATTCCAGGCGGAGGTAAAGCCGCGGGTACTGGCCGATCTTGCTCCTGGTAGCCAGCAACGGGATGGCCTTGAGGAGGGCTTCATCCAGCAAAGCAATATCGGCTTCGGTCAAGCCCGTCTTCTCCGCCCGGCGGGCGCTTATAATGCCATGAAAGGCAATAAGGGAATAATATACCCGGTAATCTTTACCTATGGTGCCCTGTTCCTTACCGCTTTCGGCAGCAAGCTGGGAAGTAATGCTTACGGAATCCACCAGTGTAGCTCGGTTAAGGGAGTATCCCCAGTTGAACTGCACTGGTCCTATGAAAGTCAGGGAAGAACCTATTCTGCCGCCATCGGCTTTGATGGGCATAGTAGCACCGAAGAGCCGCACGTCTATAAGCTTCTCCGATAAGGCCGGTATGTCCTCCTGTCCTACTTTATTCTTGCCCAGAATAACTTTGAGGCGTTCGGTGGCGTTGACCACGCCCTCAGCCTTGGTAATATAAATTTGCTGTTCCTTATCTTTAAACTTATCCTGTAAGTAATCCCTTATGTACCGCTTGAGGCGGACATCGCTTACTAGATTGCGTTCCCGCTCATAGTCCATACGGGGGCGGTTTTCATCGTCGGGATCCCCGTTAGGATTGCACATCTTGGCATCGTAGATGTAAAGGATTTCCCCGTTATTTTTTACTAATTCGGCCATTTAAGCCCATACCCCCTTGGCAAGATGGTTCTATGCCTGTTCTTCTTTGCCCTTGTATGAGGCAGCCCGGCGCACGCCATAGGAATAACCCGACAGGAGATAGAAAACATTTTCTTCCGGGGAAAGAGGCCAGCTGTTCACGTACTGGTCCATAACTTTTTTCATTTCAGCATACAGCCGCTCATTAAAAGTAAGAATCTTGTACTGGTGCAGCAAATTGAAAACCACATTGGCCAAATGCTGGAGGCGAGCTAGGCTCATACCCTGATAATTGATCTTTTCCAGGACCGGCTTATTCTCATGGCCATGCTGGGCCTGGCTCCAGCCCACCTGCTCGATCAAATACCCCAGCAAGAACATAGCTGTTTGCGCCCCGTTATATTCCATTTCCTGCAAGAATGATTTCATATTCTGGTCCACGTTAAGCTGCTGAAAATCCTCACTCACACCCGTCACCCCCTTTAATTGGCCTAATTTACGCAACAGGTACAGGAAAAGGTTGGCTTGCAGTACCGCCATGGCCATACTATATTTCACATACTTCTCATCCTTCACCCTGATATTACTGTTAGAGAAACGCCGCAGCTGATAAATAGCAATTAGCTCGGTAAACTGATTGATGAGGAAGGCATAATCAAACTGCCTCTCGCTGATCAAGGAATCGTAGATGTCCAGTATTTTCTTGTATTCGTTTACGTCACCGGTCTTCAAAGGTATTAAGTAATAGATCTTTTGCAAATCAATAACCCATTCCCTGCTTTCACCCCCCAGTAAGCCTTTACCGACATCGCTAACCTTGTTTATGCTTCTTACAAGCTTCTTAATACGCGTGGGAGAAACATCCTTGATCAAACGCAATACTTTAAATTCGCTTCGACCGGCGGGCTTGTGATAAAATAACAGGTTGAGTATAGCCTTATTGTCCAAAGGACCTTCCTCTAAGAACTCGTCCAGTTCCTTTTCCAGTTCGTAAAGGCTCTTAAGATTATTGGCCACCTTAATAGTATTGATCACGTAGGCAGCCCAATCTTCCAAATCCTTTTTAGCCGGTAAGGCTTCAAAAAGAAAGCCTGGAATGACATAACAATTAAAGTTCCCTATTTGGGTGTTGAGCCAATTTTTGACGAACTTTTCGGCAGCCAGTAGATTGCGGTAGCAACTCGCACAAAGGGTAAGGTTATGGTAGAAACCTTTTTCTGTCACCCCCGAAGCAAAGCTAATTTTGTCAAGTATGTAATACTTAAATTCTAGCTCCTTGAATACATCTACTGCTACTTGGCCCGGCAAGCCGCAACTGGAACAACAACCGGAGATAGTTTCCTCTAAAGCATCCTCAATCTTAATGCGGTAAACAAGGTCTCTATACTCCGAGTGGCAGCTTAAAGGTACTCCATCCACACTCACCACCCACAGGGCAATCTCGTCCTTACTCAGTCCCCATTTTTTCCTAATCCAGGCTTCCACCGCGTCGGTTAATTTCTTGAGAAAGTTTTTTGAATTCCCCTTAACCTGTTCCAGGAGTCCTGTCATGGAAAAGCTCTCTCCCGTCAGGCCAAAACCCTCAACATCCAGGACCTTCATACCTCCCGGCATATCCCGGTAAAAGTGGGTTATGACCTTCTCCACCTGGGCCCTTAAGGAACTCCCTTCTGGCAACTCTCGGGCTATATTGGGTAAGGTCTGGGACAATATATAGTTCAGTGAAGGAGTAGCTGCCGATCTTTGCGGCTTGTTGCCCTTGGCATTGCCGATCCAGAGATATTTCTTAGGAGTTTCTTTTTCCTTAACCTCCTCCACTTCTACATTAATCTTGCCAGCCCGGGTATCAAAATCTAACAAAATTACCTTTCGGGTTTGGCCTTTACGGGTTTGACTGGGTAGAGGCTCCAGTATATTAGATATGAATTCTTCCCTTCCTATGCCGGCCAGCACCTTACCCAGCTCGGACATGGCCTCCAGCATTCTTTCCGCCTCCCCCTTGTTCTGGAATAATTAGTTATTGCTCCTGGGCCGATTTAGCAAATCACTTCTTATGAAGGTCGCGAGTATTCACAGCATCCAAATCCCTGGGAATTCTTGGAACCAAGCCCGGCATTAAGAGCCACCTCTAAAAGCTGAGGATCGCCTCGCAAGCGATAAGTACCCATCCACCCTTTAATTACCGTGCCTTTGTATTTAACTACTTTAAAATCCTTTTCCTTAACCCCGGCTGGCGCAATGCTAAAATCGCGCGTATCACCCGGCCGGCCAAATATTAACAGGTATTTTTTAGCCAAGTTGGCCAAAATGAGCTCGCAAAAACGCGGCTCAAAAGGCGAATAGTAATAAGTGTAACGGCCAGCAGACCTCTCCAGAGTGCTGTATACCACAACGGGGGAAAGCATTTGAACCTGGATCTCCCTTTCCCGTACCACGGTATCGATTACTTCCACCCGTTCCACTTCCAGCAGGGCATCCCCCAGCCTGACCTGTCCCTGTTTCAAAAAGCCGTTACCCATTTCCTGCACTACAAAGGAGATGGGGGAGCAAACCGTAAACTTTACTGGCGGAGAAAAAATCATTTTCTGGCCAGCTCTATCGACTCGCAACCGCCCGTGAAGGCGGGAGAAAGTAAAAAGCTTAAACTTCCGCCGGCCTAATTCAAAGCCCTGTTCATGTAAGAAACTCCTCAAGGCTGGTTGCTCTATCTGGTGATAAAGGGCTGCTTGAAGAAGGTGATTGTATTCTACAGGCAATATGAAATCACCGGCTGCGTTAAAGGTAACAGTCAAGCGCATAAATTCACTCCCTCTGCCTCACCGGTAGCAGTACGTCATAGAAATAATGCTAGCGCACCTGCCTAGCATCTATTATAAAAACCTGAACCGTCAAATACTGACGGACATAAGTGTGCCAAATAAATTTTTGACCTCTAATATGACCTTGCGCCCGCCGGAAACGCACAGGTGAACAATAAAATCCTGTTGCCTGGCGCGGCGCACCTCACCATACAGGGTGCGCAGCAGAGCGCGCAGGTCGGCATCGTTGCAAAAATCTTGTATTTTCCCTCGCCCTGAGGCTACTGGAACCGGGCGAAAACTGATACCCTGGTAGCAGGGACCCGCAAACTCGCCGGCAACTATCTCCAGGGCCTGGCGTACCGCCGGGTTCTCTGTATAGATTACGGCGACCTCGCTGATAGATCGACCGCCGGCAAGCAAGCAGTCAAGGGTAATGGTCACTACCTGAGGCTCCACACCCAGGGTGGCAATCAAAATTTCGGGATGCTGCCGGTTTTTCTTGGTGTGTTCCATTTCATCATGCCTTTAAGCTCCAGGATGGCCAAGACTATTGAGTACCAATTTTTTTAGTAGGAAATTACTACTGTATAACAGTGGTAAGGCAGTAATTCGACACCAAGGGAAAAAATTCCTGCTCCAGCGCTGGACAGAATTAAAGTTTGTTGTCCACCTAAATTCATCCGTACGCCAGGATTGAAAAACCCGGTCAGCAATGGCTATACTAAAGTTAGATTGGTGGCTACCGAAAAGGCCTGCTGGAAAGTCATAATGAGAGGAGGCGACTGCAATGGGTATTTACCAGGAAGAAATGATAATCCCCGTTAAGAACAGCTATACTTACGAGGACTACGCCAGGCTGCCGGAAGGAACTCCCTTTCAACTAATCGGAGGTAAACTCATTATGACGCCTGCACCCGATACCTATCACCAGATCATACTAATGCGTCTGATTGAAAAGCTGTTGTTTTTCCTTGCAGGAAAGGATTTGGGGATACTTTTTACCGCACCTGTAGATGTATTTTTAGAGGAAAAAGAAACCTACCAGCCGGATATTATCTTTATCGCGAAGGATAGAATGCATATAATCGAAACAACAAAAATAAAAGGGGCACCCGACCTGGTAATAGAGATTCTTTCTCCCTCTACCGGCTATTATGACTTAAAGAAAAAAGCCCGTGTTTACGCGCGGTGCGGTGTAAAAGAATACTGGATTGTAGATCCCGAAGATAAAAGCATTGAGGTTTTTCAGCAAAAGGAGGGAAATTTCGTCCTTGTCCATCATGTCGAAGAAACGGGCCAGGCTAAATCCATCTTATTGAAAGGATTTGCGGTAGAAGTAAAAGAAATTTTCGCTCCACTTCAGTAACCCATTTGCTCCAAAGTGGCTGGCTTGCTTCGTTGCTGACTTCTGTTCTACTCACTTGCGGTGCTTTAACATGGCTTCAAGCAAATGACGCCAGAAAATGATTTCTCACGATCACGTCAGCGAAACATCGGCTGCCAGCACGCCAACGATCCTACCGCTGCCGTCCCGTATAGGCAAAGACAGGGTGCGACAGGGTTTCCGGGTAATAGCCGACACATACACCGTTGATATATACTCTTCCCCGGCCATGGCCCTCTGCCACCAGGGACGGATCCGGGCGTTGGCCAGGGCCGCTGGCGGCTGCGAGAAAATAAAGGTACCGTCGCTGCGGTTGGAGTAAACCGCTTCCACATCCGGTCTCTTAGCCAGCCATTCCCGAAGAACCACGCAGTGACTGCCGGGGTCTAAAACCTGAATTTCCGGCCGACAGGACAATTCTCGTAAAGCGGCCATCACCGGCTCCATTCTTGCCTCGTCCTGTGTTCCTGGCCTAAATCGGAAATGGTTCCCGCAACCTTCTGGAGCTAGTGAAAGGCAGAAACAGCTTCCCAGAAAGCGTCAAATACAACCCACCTTGGCACCAATCGCAAGTATAGGGGATAATCCTCCTTAAAAATGTTTCAATCCTCACCCGGCATGGAAGCCGGGTGCAACACCTGTGTTTGGGGAGTCTAAGCAAGGGTTGCTAACCGTTTCAATCCTCACCCGGCATGGAAGCCGGGTGCAACGCGCCCCGGGCCTGAACTCCTTCCCTGACAACGAGGTTTCAATCCTCACCCGGCATGGAAGCCGGGTGCAACACAGCTGGCAGGACAGGCCGGACGAGACAGCGCAGGTTTCAATCCTCACCCGGCATGGAAGCCGGGTGCAACTATTACCAGGTAATAATTTCAGTACACCAACACTAGTTTCAATCCTCACCCGGCATGGAAGCCGGGTGCAACGTCTTTAATTTCGTGCCATATCTTTTCAGCACCATGTTTCAATCCTCACCCGGCATGGAAGCCGGGTGCAACAGTAACGGAGGAGATTCTATCACCCCTATGTGATGTTTCAATCCTCACCCGGCATGGAAGCCGGGTGCAACCTTTTACCTTAGCCACATCTTCCAGACGCCAGCTGTTTCAATCCTCACCCGGCATGGAAGCCGGGTGCAACTCATAACCTGCCTAAACCCCAGATAAAGCGGGAGGTTTCAATCCTCACCCGGCATGGAAGCCGGGTGCAACCTCCGGGCTCAAGCGATAGGTTATGACCGGCCCCGGGGGTTTCAATCCTCACCCGGCATGGAAGCCGGGTGCAACCTAAGCTAAGCAATGATACTACTAAAATAACCAGTTTCAATCCTCACCCGGCATGGAAGCCGGGTGCAACGATTTCCCTGATCTATATCGGGATTACCTGCCGCCTGTTTCAATCCTCACCCGGCATGGAAGCCGGGTGCAACCGGCATAGTGCCCTACGGATACCGGGTCAACGAGGTTTCAATCCTCACCCGGCATGGAAGCCGGGTGCAACTGTGCCCCCGTCTTATACCAAAGACGGCCGTCAGGTGTTTCAATCCTCACCCGGCATGGAAGCCGGGTGCAACTCGAACAGCAGGGACGCATCTTCCGGGTTGGTGAGGTTTCAATCCTCACCCGGCATGGAAGCCGGGTGCAACCGGCATAGTGCCCTACGGATACCGGGTCAACGAGGTTTCAATCCTCACCCGGCATGGAAGCCGGGTGCAACATGGTAGCCCATTCCTTCATCGTCACCAAATGGCAGGTTTCAATCCTCACCCGGCATGGAAGCCGGGTGCAACCTGTTGGCATGGCTTACGTGGCCCAACCATGACTGTTTCAATCCTCACCCGGCATGGAAGCCGGGTGCAACCAGCGGAAATACCGCGAAGGCCAGATCGACCTTGAGTTTCAATCCTCACCCGGCATGGAAGCCGGGTGCAACCTGCCGGCCATGTTGGGTCAATGTCGCTTAACTTGTTTCAATCCTCACCCGGCATGGAAGCCGGGTGCAACTATTAACTGAATTGGCCTTTATCTCGAACCCTGAAGTTTCAATCCTCACCCGGCATGGAAGCCGGGTGCAACTCTTGAAGCATTGCAACAGCTACAGGCTGCGGAAGTTTCAATCCTCACCCGGCATGGAAGCCGGGTGCAACTCCTTGTCGGCTATTATCCGCCGTAAGATCCCCATGAGTTTCAATCCTCACCCGGCATGGAAGCCGGGTGCAACGCTAGCCCTGAAGCATGGCTACCTTCAATTTGCCTGTTTCAATCCTCACCCGGCATGGAAGCCGGGTGCAACATGCGCTCCACGCCCCATGGTATCTCGCCGGTAGGTTTCAATCCTCACCCGGCATGGAAGCCGGGTGCAACACCTGGGCGGGACCCAGGTGGATCCGGTGGCCGAGGTTTCAATCCTCACCCGGCATGGAAGCCGGGTGCAACCGCCGGAAAGACCGATAAGGTCCAGGAGCATCAAGTTTCAATCCTCACCCGGCATGGAAGCCGGGTGCAACGTAGCTACGCGCCCGGTTTTTCCGGCGCCAGCATGTTTCAATCCTCACCCGGCATGGAAGCCGGGTGCAACCCGGCCGCCTTCACCTAGCTGATCCTCCTCGACAAGTTTCAATCCTCACCCGGCATGGAAGCCGGGTGCAACGCTTCGCGCCTTCAATTCAGGACCAACCTGGCGGGTTTCAATCCTCACCCGGCATGGAAGCCGGGTGCAACGATAGTGGCACCGGAAAAATGCTCCACACTAAAATAGTTTCAATCCTCACCCGGCATGGAAGCCGGGTGCAACATCTTTCCCGTTCGTAAAGTAGCCACGTGCCCAAGTTTCAATCCTCACCCGGCATGGAAGCCGGGTGCAACGACCCGTCAGGTCGCGGTACTTACCCATATTTACCGTTTCAATCCTCACCCGGCATGGAAGCCGGGTGCAACGCACCTCATCACCAACGTAAGTACCGTAACCAAGTTTCAATCCTCACCCGGCATGGAAGCCGGGTGCAACCTGCACTTGACTAATCACTTCAATACCGACAATACGTTTCAATCCTCACCCGGCATGGAAGCCGGGTGCAACGGGCAGGCCCTTCTGCACTTCATCAATGCGGACCGGTTTCAATCCTCACCCGGCATGGAAGCCGGGTGCAACACCTACTTTGTGGCATCGATAGTATTTTACCACATGTTTCAATCCTCACCCGGCATGGAAGCCGGGTGCAACTCGTACTCGCCCTTCTTGACCGGCACGCCGTCGATGTTTCAATCCTCACCCGGCATGGAAGCCGGGTGCAACTGATAATCTTCTTGCCCCGCTCCAACTTGTACTTGTTTCAATCCTCACCCGGCATGGAAGCCGGGTGCAACATTTATACCGGTGCCACCAAAACCATAGGATCTTGTTTCAATCCTCACCCGGCATGGAAGCCGGGTGCAACAAGGAAGGGGGCAAGAGGAAATTGGAAACGGCCAAGTTTCAATCCTCACCCGGCATGGAAGCCGGGTGCAACGAGACGCACCTAGCGACTATCATGATGCAGATAAACGTTTCAATCCTCACCCGGCATGGAAGCCGGGTGCAACGTTTTTCTTCTTCATCCAGGCTACGCAATTCTTCCTGTTTCAATCCTCACCCGGCATGGAAGCCGGGTGCAACAACCCTTGCCCGTTCTCTACATACCCGAATGTAGAAGGTTTCAATCCTCACCCGGCATGGAAGCCGGGTGCAACCGCACCACCATGCTCGCGATTGTGGCAGTCAAGACGTTTCAATCCTCACCCGGCATGGAAGCCGGGTGCAACCTTTCCCTGCCTGGTCAGGACCCCGCCGTCTACGTGTTTCAATCCTCACCCGGCATGGAAGCCGGGTGCAACCATATGCTGGAGATATCATTTAACGAGTACAATAAGGTTTCAATCCTCACCCGGCATGGAAGCCGGGTGCAACAAATACTTGCGAAAAAATGTCGAAATTGTTACGATGTTTCAATCCTCACCCGGCATGGAAGCCGGGTGCAACCTTTTGCCGCCGTCGTACTTGGCCTTATGGTGTGGTTTCAATCCTCACCCGGCATGGAAGCCGGGTGCAACTCGCGCACGATGCGCAGCCGCTCCAGTCGGGCCAGGTTTCAATCCTCACCCGGCATGGAAGCCGGGTGCAACGTCACGTAAAACAAATTAGAAACCACCTCTTAAAAGTTTCAATCCTCACCCGGCATGGAAGCCGGGTGCAACGGACAGCCTCGGCCAGCAGCCAGTAGTGGTCCCTGTTTCAATCCTCACCCGGCATGGAAGCCGGGTGCAACATATGCTTTATAAATTAGGATTACGTTATGGATCTGTTTCAATCCTCACCCGGCATGGAAGCCGGGTGCAACATTAAGTTTAAATCGCGCTCCCAATACAATAGCAGTTTCAATCCTCACCCGGCATGGAAGCCGGGTGCAACAAATAAGTACAACAAAACAAATAAAAACATCTGGAGTTTCAATCCTCACCCGGCATGGAAGCCGGGTGCAACGTTCCCGTGGGATAGATTATTTAATGACTTATTAGGGTTTCAATCCTCACCCGGCATGGAAGCCGGGTGCAACTTGGCAATCCAGTCAAACATGCGGCGGATTGGCAAGTTTCAATCCTCACCCGGCATGGAAGCCGGGTGCAACTCCCTGGCCGCCGCCTCCAGCTGGGCGACCAGTTCGGGTTTCAATCCTCACCCGGCATGGAAGCCGGGTGCAACTTTTCGCCCATAAAACGGATGTTGGCTATCTGGAGTTTCAATCCTCACCCGGCATGGAAGCCGGGTGCAACAGACCGCGCAAAAGTTCTTTTTCTGGACGGCTTTAGCGGCCACCCAGCGCGAACCTAGCGGCCCGGGCGTTTTTTGACCAGCCTGGGCTCCTGTAACTGCCCGGGCCGTCCATAAAAATGCCGCATCGCGAAACATCCGGATTTTGTAGCTCCACTGGGGTTTCGCGCACACCATCTTTGGCTCAATCCTTACCGTTTCAATTCTCACCCGGCAAGGAATCCGGGTACAGACGCAACGTCCCGCCAGGGCCTTCACAGAATCAGCGGCCCATCGAAGTCCACATACCGGTCCTGGCCGTAAACCCTGAGGGAACCCTCCCGGCCGCCATGCAATATGTAGATGCGGAGGCTGTCTCGTTTCTCATCAATGACTTTCCGGAGGCTGTAAATGAGTTCTTCAAGCTGGGCCGGTGTTACCCGGCATTCAAAAAGAGAATACTGGACCCGTTGGCCAAAGTTCTTGCAAATAGTGGCCACCTTCCGCAGGCGGGCCTGCCCTTCTTTGCTTTCCATATTTACGTCGTAAGCAACGATGATGTCCATCCGCTTCATCGGGCAACAAACGGCGCATATTCGGCCGCATCCTGGCGAAGATGTCGCGCCAGCAGGCGCGCCTGGATGTGGGGAAGAAGCCCGACGGGTATCCGTTGACCTAACAAAGGATGGATGAGTTCTTCCTGTTTCCTTTTCTGATAGGCCTCCAAAAAGGTTCGGCGGGCCTGATCGGTAAGGTGGATGGCGCCTCCCGGCCGTTCCAGGAAATCCTTTTCCGTTATCTGGCGGCGATTCAACAGCGTTAGCACAAGCCGGTCTGCCAGGAAGGCACGAAACTCTTCCATTAAATCCAGGGCCAAAGCAGGCCGACCGGGGCGCAAGGCATGGAGGTAGCCGATCTGGGGATCAAGCCCGACCCCTTCACAAGCCGATATACAATCATTGACGAGCAGTGAATAAGCAAAGGATAGTAAAGCGTTCACCGGGTCTCGGGGCGGCCGCTTTGTTCTTACATCAAAGCGTAGGGCGGGATCGTCTACCAAGATGAGCGAACTTAATACCGAAAAGTATACAGCGGCGGCCCGACCCTCGATACCACGTATTACATCAAGATCCTTGGGCCTGTTCACCTCTTTCAAGGCCGCTTCCAGTTCTCGAGCGGCCGGTTCAAGCTGACAAACCAATTTCGGGTTATCACGCATACCCCTTAGCAACACGTGGCGGGCATTTCTAATTTTACCGGCTACAAAGCGGCCTGCCAGGGCCGAACGGTGGCACGCATCTCTATAGGCCTCGTACTGGGCCCGCCGCAAAAGGACGTTGCCTGATACCGGTCCTGCAAGGCGGGCCCGGAACTGGCCATTCTGGTCAAACCAGACGATATTCCGACCGTCCTCAGCAAAGCGATGGATCAAAAAGGGGCTTAAGAGCACGTTGCCAAAGACAGCCAGTCCGCCCAGGTGGTGCAGGGGTACCTGAAGCCGCTCAACCCGCTCGACTTCCACCTTGAGCGTGTCGTGATCCAGGTGTATATAAGCGCCCTGGGCTTGGATATACAGTGTATTAAGGAGTTGATGCATCACTTCCATTCACGCTCCAGCCAGGCAGGGAGATCCCGCAGGGCAAAGGGCATACAAGCGTCCACTAGGGAACAATCTCGGCAGCGTTCATCTGCCGTCGGCGGGGGCATTAAACCGTCCTGGAGCAGCTGGCGCACGTCCTGGATCACCCTTTCAACCTGCGAGCGAAGTTGGGACGTAAAGCGAATCTCCCGCCTCCGTCGTGACCCGTGATGGTACAGGGCTCCCCGGAGCACTGGTCGTCCCAGCATTTCCTCAAGGCACAAAGCCTGGGCGCAGAGCTGCACCTCGTCGGCCCTTCTGGCCTTCCGGGGACCGGCCTTGTATTCCACTGGATAAGGAGTGCCGTCCGGCAGAAACTCGATCACGTCCGCTCTGCCAATTAACCCCAGACGTTCCGACCAGAGGGGGACGGCCAGCTCTACTCGAACTCCTTCAGCATTATAGTCATGAGGCAGATCTACATTCTCGTGAACCCGCCGTCCCCGTAAAGTAAAGAGGTTTTCGTCCCAAACTTGTTCCAGGTGGATCAACGCGCACTGCCGGGGGCAATATACATAGTGCTGCAGTGCGCTGATAGGGACGGAATCGGAGGCATCCCAGGGCATATTTACACCAGCCGGACCAGGGTGACGCCGGCAAAACCCATCCCGTCAAGCGACCCCTCAGGAGGAGTAGCGACCATATAGTCCGCAAAGGAACGGGGGGTTTCTACACTTTCCTGCCTCCGCACTTTTACCAGCTCAAACAGCTTGTGTGCCGGGGCGTTGCCCTTCTTATCTTCATGGCGAAAAACAAAGAGACCACGCACCGCCATTTCACCCCTGGAAGCTGAGCGGTCAAACTCAAAAAGATACTGGAGGGCCTCCCAGAAAAGTTTAAGGTCTTCTTTCGATACGCCGGTCCTTTCGGCCAAGAAGGGGTTATAAAATCCGTGAGCCCGGTATAACCCGTAGGGAATTAGAGGTTTCCTCCCCATCTCAGTCTCCCCCGACTCCATGCGCTCCTCGGTGGTTCTAGCTTTACGGGTTATAGACAGATCTAGAGGGAGTACCGGGTCGACGGAACGGGCAAAGGTGAGCTGCACCGGACCCCGCACCTGCCCGGCGTTCAGGTCGCCGGTGGAAAGTACGGCCCCAAACATTCGGATGTCGTAATATAGCTCGCAAAGACGCCTGTGTACTTCCTCGATAGGTCTGCTACCTTTAATTTCAGTAGTAGCGCCCGTTTCGGAGTCTGTTTTCAGTACCTTGGCTTTGCCACCGTCTTTTTGTATTTCGATCCCAATCTCCCTACCAGCTTCCTCTATTAAAGTGTTGAGCGCCGTTCTGCTCTGGATAAAGATTGGGACATTTTTCGTAACCTGTACGAAGTCCCTTATTTTACGTTTTATGCATACATCAGTCACCAAACCTTCCATAGTTTCTGGATCCACCCGAGGTAAGTTACCTGCATCAGGGTCACCGTTAGGATTCCCGTCCCGGACATCAAAAAGAAAGACAAAATCGTAGCGTTTTTGGGGATCACAAATGTATTCATATTTGCTGTTCATCAGTTTCTCCCCCTTGGTCTTGGTCAGATTCATTAGTTTTACCTTTACCTTTTGTCGCGCGGAAGAAAGCCCGCTGGTGATAGAAACCGAGCGCGAACTCTGCTTGCTGGGATAAATTGAGGGTTCTGGGAAATCCCCCGGTCTCGTCTAGCCGGGAAAGAATCTCTTCCACCATGATGTTTACTTCCCGACCAACTTTTGGTAGGTGAGCGAGGGTGCTCAATCGCAAAAGATTTCCGAAAACCGAGGCCGGCGCAGTGGATGCCGTCCCGTAAAAACGGTCCACCAGAGTAGTGTTTAGCTTGAAATTAGCCGCCCGCTGCTGAGCCTCTTCCAATACCGCAAAAAGTCTCCCGCATAGGTAAGCTGGCTCATTGCATGTTGTGCTTAACTTTTCCATAGTTTCCACCTCCTCATTATTATAGGTTAAAACAAGTTTTAACAAAGCCATCAGCGGGTGAAGCACCCGGGAATTCTGCAATACCTTAGGATTACGGAAGCGGTTTAATATAGCACCAAGAATCCCTACACGCGGCCTAGCGCCCGCGTAAGCCATACGCAAAAGGCTCCGTGTGAGGTTAGGATCACCATCTTCCAGGGAATCCAAGATAATCGGGATGGAAAACACCTGCGGTTTCTCGCCCCAAGGGCCAACTATCTTTTGCCTATACAGGAACACTCTGAGGTTTTCTTTGAGTTTTTCTACAGAAATCTCAAGCCATTCCCTTACTACCAACCTTGCTTTGTTGGCCGAAAGCACCGCCAGATAAAAGCGGCTTTGATCAATGTTTAAGGCACTTTCTCTTGCTATCCAGGGAATAGACAGTAAGTTATTAAGCTGAGAAAGTTCTGCGGATGGAGCAGATGGACCTATCTGCGTATCTACTTTATCCAACAGTAAACTCAGAAGAGATGCGGCGTCGTAAACCTGGCCTTCATAAGAGAACTCTGTTTCTTCGTTTAGCCAGAAAACCGCCAGTTGGTTTTCTAAGCCGCCTGTCTTTGAATCGTATATCAAAGTACGGTGGTGCCGTTCGGTGCGGGCGAGATAATCGAGGGCGTCCGCCACATTGCTCCCACAGACGGGGCAAATTGGAAAGTTCTCAGTTTGAGTCTTACCAAAAGAGGTGAAAGCATTTTTGTTAAACGATACTACCTGGCATTTTTGGCCTAAAACAACTACTTCACGCGGTAAAATACGGAGTACAGGACCTTCTTGGCCACATACAGCGCATTGAGCTTTATTTTCTGCCGTCAACTCCCGTGCAAGATGTTTTGCCCAAAAAAACTGTATCGCTTTGTTTTCGGCAAGGTCCTTTCCTTCCACCCGGAATAGTACAAGATCTTTGGGGTTGACTTGCTCCCGAATCTGCTCCACAGCTGGTGACTTTAGAAAAACGAGCAACTGCGCCAGTTCCTTGAGCCGGGTTTCGTGATAGGCTTCTTCCAAAAGGGCCAGAAAGCCTTCGTGGACGAGTTCGGCTTCTTTCTCTTTACCGGACTCAGCCTTACCAAGGGCATAGCGAGCATCGTCAAAGAGCAAGTAGGGCTTGAGATTTGTCTTTGACGGGGTACCTGAACGCTGCCGGTCTGGGGCCAGGAAAGCACGTAATTCTTTCTTCGTGTAGGGCCCCTCCAGATGAGGCCCGTCCTTCTCAAGATTCACAATCCATTTAGGTACTTTGGGTTTATACCCAGTAGGCGGGAACTTGCCCTCCTGCCGGAAGTGCTCAGCGGCTTCGACTAGGGCTCTAAGCACTTTTTCCCTCCTCTAACCTATAAAGCTCATCATACATTTCCGGCAACACTTTGAGCCAACCCTGTTCCAGGCGCGCCGGGAAGAATAAAGGTCGGGCGTAACCTCGGACCAGCCGGGACCCCTGCGGGCCATGGTGTACAAACTCGAAATCTGCCCGCTTTCTACTCTCCACGAAGGCTATATCAAAGAGCATCATTCCCAGGTCCATATTTAGGGCCGGATCTGGACCCTCACCATCAGGAGGGGTGAAAAAGGCTGAATACTCCCTTGTGCCCAGATAGGGTCGGTGATAGCACTGGCCCCTCTCCACGCGGCGGTTAAACTGATCGCGATACTTGTAGACCGGATCGGTAGCCCAGGACCGCAGAACAATTTCTGCCCGAATCAAGTAGGCCACGTTCTTAAGCACCAGGCTGCAACGCTGCTGGCGGGTATCCTCTATAAAAAATGGATTGCTCCCCTGGCGCTGTTCTATTTCGTTACGCAGAATTACCATTTCGCTTCCCTTCTTGAGAACGCCAATGGCTCTAATCTCATAACGGAACTCCGGTTTCCAGAAAATAGCCTCCAGGACACCCCGTGCCGCCGATGGGGTTATGACCGGGTAGCTTACCCTTTCCACCTTGAATTCCGGGCGGGTAAAGCATGCATAATTTCCCCACACTTTAACCGTAACCATTCCTTTCCGCTCCACCTGAACACCTCCATGTTTGTTTCGATCCTCACCCGGCACAGAGGCCGGATGCAACCCTGCTTTACGGTGCGGCATGGGAGGGATCAAACAATCAGATCGCCGGGGTCATAAACGGGCCCTACCAACCCCAGGCGCTCATCGTACCCCCCGGTCCAGCGGTAGAGCCCTTCCGCCAGAGGCTCCAGCAGGCCCTCTTTTTTGAACTTTGCCGTCTCGAATCGAAAAAGGCTGACCAGGTAGGGCTGGAGACGCTGCCAGGTCACATGGCCTGGATCCTTCATCCATTCCTCAAGCCGCTGCCAGGCTTCACCATAAGGGACAACTACCGAAACCGTCTCCTCCTCAATCAAGCGGTAAAGGCGGGCTACTTCCGGATAGTTCAATTCCCGCCGGTATTCTTGGATTTTTTTCCTGTCCAGGTCCACATCTGCAAAGAGCCTCCGGAAATATTGCCGGTAGAGTTCCGGGTCATGTAGGCTTTCGGCCAGGCGTCCTCTTAAAAGAATCCGAGCCTTTTCCAGTCCCGCCTTATAAGGTCCCCGGGGAATCCTGCCCTCAGCCGGCTCAAATACCACCACCCGTCCCTCAGCCAGCCGCCCCTCCCGGTTGCACCTTCCTGCTGCCTGGACCACCCGATCCAGGGGCCCTACCGCCCTATAAACCACCGGGAAATCCAGGTCTACCCCTGCCTCCACTACCTGGGTACTGACCAGGCGCACCGGCCTTTTTCCCAGCCGTTGCGATACTTCGTCCAGCACCCTGCGTCGATGGGCCCCACAAAGGAGGGTGGAGAGGTGAAACACATCCGGCAAGTCATCCAGGGCCTTAAGCAGTTCCAGCACGTCCCGCCGGGAATTGAGCACCACCAACACTTGCTGCAATTCCCGGATCTCGTCCGCCAGGCGCTCCCAAGAGAGCGGTTCCTCCCTCAGCTCGTAAGCCACCCTTTTCAGGAGCTGGAAATGCTTGCGGTACTGGGGTACGATCTCACGCACCTCCAGGCCGTAAAACTCCTGAAGATAGGGCGTATCGTCAAAAGTGGGCTGGGTAGCAGTGGAAAGGACGAGGGTTACCCCATACTCCTCTACCAGTGCCCTCAAAACATCCAGGGTGGGTTTAAGGATTTCGGGAGGCAGGGCCTGCACCTCATCCAGTAGGATGACGCTTTGGGCCAGATTATGCAGCTTGCGGGCACTTGAAGGACGATTGGAAAAAAGGCTTTCCAAAAGCTGAACCGTAGTGGTTACTATAATCGGGGCGTCCCAGTTTTCAGCCGCCAGGCGCATCCGCAAAGCTGAAGGGTCCTGCCCCTCATCTTCGGACACGGGCACCTGGCTATGGTGCTCCAAAACGGCTTTATTTCCCAAGATTTTCCGGTAAGCATCCGCCGTCTGCTCTATAATGCTGGTATAAGGAATAGCCACAATTACCCGCCGCTTGCCGTACCGCACGGCGTGCTTCAGAGCAAAGGCTAAACCGCTCCTCGTTTTTCCGCCACCGGTGGGCACGGTAAGGCGCCAGATGCCGGGCGGGCCTTCAGCGGCCTGGAGGCAAGCCTCATAAACCTCACGGCGGATCCTGTTTGTGGTAGTATCATCACGGCTCGCAAGAAACGATTCCTGCTTTTTCATAAATCGGATCCAGAGATCGGGGATTTCCGGCCAGTCTCTTCTCGCCTGTGTCAACTCCGCAGCAAAATGCGCCTCCGTGTCCAAGTAATCTGCGTCTACCAGGGCAGAAAAGAGCATACGGATGAAAAGTTCGCGGCGGGTGCTGTTTCGAAAAGGAAGAGCACGAAAAGGCGGCAGCTTGGGTAGCGAAGCCAGGGCCTCTTTCATAATAGGGAGAGAGCCGGGCTCCTTTTGTAAGAATTCCTCCAAATCCTGAGCCAGGCGACCGGCAGCGGCAAGCCCGGAATGGTGGCCACAAACGGGTAGGGCAATATCCTTCCAGCTTTCCGGGTCTTTTGCTAGTTTAAATAAAAAGCAATAAATTAACGCGCCTCCCCACATGGCATGAGGCACGCGGGGATATTTCTCCTTTCGATACTGCGCCTGCAAGTATTCCTGGAAAGAGGGATTGAACTTTCCCAGGTCATGGATTAGTCCGACCCAAGCAGCGTAGGCTTCACCGCCGAAGGGTTGGGCGAAGGCCTCCGCCCACCAAGCTACTTTTTCCAGGTGGGAGGCCAGGTCGTGCCACTCCTCCTGCGCATTTGGTGTATGGGCATAATAACGCCCCATATGTTTGCCTCAACCTTTCAGCCAAGATAAAAGACGTGCATAGTATTCTATGAACAATATTCGACATAGGATAGTATAATTCCTCCTTTTTAGGTTATGTTTTCCATGAAAGACTAAAAAATTTACAGACCTCTATCTTGTGGGCCCGCAATACTCCGAGAGCCAAAAGGGGTAGCCACCCCTGCCAGCTCCTCCAGGAGCCTTTCCAGTTACCAGGACCATTTATTACCAGGACCGTTTAGCCCCCAGCCCTAAGAAAGGACCATAATAACCCACCCTTATTTAGCCTTGAGGTTCCAACCTTTTTCCGTCACTTCCGTCTCTGATGGCGACAATGCCAGCTTCTAAAGTAGCTTGCAGCTCTTTTTCTATCACCGCTGCCATAGCCCTACCATATGACCAGCGCGCCAGCGAAAACTTAAAGTCATACCCATCCCGAGCCAGATGGACGTGGGCGTCAATAAGCCTCGGTAAAAAATTTACAGTAAAAGCTAAATATTTTTTCGCCCCTCTCAGTAGTCATGTTTTGGGACGAGAATATAAACCATTTGCTCTAAAGTGACTAGCCTGCTTCGTTGCTTAGGTCAGGTAGAAAGAAATGCAGGGACTCCTGTTCTATCCACTTGCGGTGCCTTAACATGGCTTCAAGCAAAGGACGCCAGGAAGCATAGGCGGGATCTGCAGCCAGCCTGGAAAGTTTGGCTGCATATTCGTCGCCAAAAGATATGCCCGCCTCCAGGCTCCTCTCATAAGTGATGACATCCATAAGGTAGGGTTGTAAAGAGGGAAAAAATTTGCGCTTTATATATTCAAAGATACGGATGCCGCCGTAGTCCATATCGCCCCAGTGGTAGATCGGTGGCTTGGTGGAGTCAATAGTATCAAGGTATTCCTTAAGCCTATTTAAAAATCGCTGCACCCCGCGGCAGGGAAAACCGCCGCTATAGATAACCAGGCCGGCCGGCGTAAAATTATAAACTTCCTGAACCACCTGGTAGTAGGTGGTCAGATTCTCTACTATTAAAATCCACCGCGCCGGAACGCCCGTGATTTTCATTGACCGTACAGTTTGAGGCGATAATCCCAACCCTCCGGGCAGCTCGTCCATCCGGAAGTGCGTTTCTCCCGCCCGGAAAGTAAAGGCCCCTGCCACCAGCACCATTTTGGGATTATCGGTCAAGCCGACGCTGTCCAGGTATTCGGCGTCGGTTTCATATTCCTCTGGGCCGTGGGACTTGAGCAGGGCCAGCAGCCGCTTTTTCACCCTCTGCTCGAAGGCCTTGGAATCCCCCAGAACCCGCTGGCTGAAGATGCGCTCAGGTATACTGTCCTCCAATCCCGGCAGGGCCAGGAGCACCTTTACCAGTTCCCCATAACCTTCCGGGTCCTCCAGGTCCAGGCCGGCCGCCCGGCGCCGGGCCAGGGCCGCGTCCACTTCCGCCCACCATCGCCGCACCCACTCCCAGGGGTGGGTAGCCAGGGGTGCCAGGATCTGGCGCAGCCTGCTGATCCGCTCCGCCCTGGGCACCAGGCCCGCCAGCTCATAGGCCCGGGGGATGGCGTCAAAGTTTAAATATACTTTTTCTACCTGCCGGCCTTCCTGGAAGCGGGGCCAGGTGACCTCCACCACCCCGGCAGCTGCCAGTTCGGCCAGGGCGGCGTGGATGGCCTCCCTTTTGCGGTGGTCCATCTCATCAAAATAATCGCCGGCCAGGGGGCTCTTCTTCATGGCGAACTGGGGTCGCTGCTTGCCCGGAGTGCCGGTTTGAAAGGAGCGGCTCCCTTCGTATTTACTGATCAGCAAAGAGAGAATCTTGTACCGGTACTGCGCTTGCAGGTCTCTGCCCGTCCCGGCCAATCCTTACACCCCCTTGCCGCGGCAGGCCGCTTTCTTCACCGTCGGTGCCGCCGGCACGGCGCCACTGACCGTCATCTCCCCCGGGCCCTTCTGCCCGCCCCCCGGCCGTATCGCTGTGGCCATCCGGCTGCCCGTCACCGGTTGGCACCTCATCTCCGGCCAGCACTTCCTGGCGGCTGATCATATCCACAAAACAGTGGAAGCCGTTGCGGTGCACCAGCAGGGTGGTATCGACTTCCGGCGCCATGTGCTGCATTTTTTCATCGGGTACGGCGGCAATGAGCTGCAGGTTCATGCGCTTGATGAGCCGGAGGCTGGTCTGGATGCGCTCCTCGTCCATTTTGTTGAAGGCCTCGTCAAACACCACCAGGCGGATGGTCTTGCCCGTAGCATAGAGATGGTTAAAGGACGCCAGGATGGCGACGTAAAAGGGTGTCTGGGTTTCGCCGCCCGATTTTTCCCGCAGCACCTGGGAGAAGGAATAGCGGTGTTCACCGCTGGTGACCACGATATCGAAATCCAGGTAGTTGCGGTAGTCGGTGAATTCCTCCAATTCCCCGGCCTCACCGCGGATGAGCTTCTCAAAGAGCTCGTGGAGGACGGCCGCCCGGTCGTCCTCGGGCAGCTCAAAAAGGGAACCCTGCTCCATCACCCCGGGGTCCATGATCACGTCGTAAAAACGCCTGTACCTCTCGCTGGGTTTAATCTCAAAGTGGTAGCGGTCCTCGTGGAAGGGAAAGTTTTTCAGGGCGTAGTTGAGCTCGTTGAAATCCCGCCGCGCTGCTTCAATGGCCTCGCGGAGCTTAAAGATAAAATGGGATTTAAATTCTTCTTCCGACTGCTTCAGAGCCTCGGCCAGCTTTTCCCGGTAACGGGGGATATCCACCGTGGCGATTTCCGCCAGCAGGGGCCGGTAGGCTTCATTATCCGGGGCGCCGGGATCGGCGTTGTAGGTGTAGCGCAGGTTGTACTCGTGGCGTAAGTCGCGCAGGCGCTGGAACTCCTGCTCCCGCCTGGTAATATTGCCCTTCTGGCTGTTCTCCCAGTTGACAAGCTTGCCGGCCGCGGGCAGGTCCTGACCCTCCACCTCCCGCCAGCGTTCCTCGGCCCGGGGCAGGAGTTCCACCGGATACTGCTCCCGCCAGGACTGCCAGAAGGCCAGGGCCTCCTGCACCCTCGTTTCCTGCAGGTGCAGCTCCGTTTGCTTTTGGTTCAACTCGTTCTCGCGGCTTTTTTTTAATCCGCTGATTTCGGTAATCTCGTTCAACAGCTCTTTTTCGCGGCGCTCCCAGTAGTAATATTCTTCTTTTAACCGCTCCACTTCCCCCAGGTCCAGCCGTTCCAGCTCCGCAGCCAGGGCGGCCCGTTCCTCCTGTAAGCGCCGGATGCGGGCCGGGAGGTCCAGCTGTTCGCTGATGCCGGTGTAAAGGGACTTCTTGTCGGCCAGGCGCTCCAGCCAGGCCGCCAGCTTTTCCCTCCTGCCCTGCAGCATCTCTATCTGTTCTTTCGTCTCCGCCAGCTCCCGGCGCTTGATCTCTAACTGGCGCGCTATGGCCCGGGCGCCGATATAGGGAACGGCGTAGCGGTGTTTTTCCAGCTGCCTGGCTACCAGGTTGTGATAGGACATGCAGGTCCTGGTGATGGCAGTGCGGTAACGGCGCAGGTCCTGCTCGTCCCGGGCCTTCATGACCCGCCCCAGGAGATGGTCGATGTGGGCCTGGATGACCGGGTTGGCCGTTACCATCTCCTCCGCCAGGGAACCCTCCTGCGCCGTGCCCAGGTACTTCTGCTCCTTCTCCGTATCCACCAGGCCGACTCCTTCTACCTGGTGCTTCCCTTTCTCTCTCTCGTAAATGGCCAGGGCTTCGGCAAAGACCCGGGGTTCCACCAACAGGTCGAAGCGCTGGGTGTACAAATACCCCTCCACGGCGTCCCGCCAGGTTTCATCCTTCAGGTCCATTTCCTCGCAGAAGATCCAGACCGGCGAGCGCCTGTTCAAGCGCTCTTCCAGGAGCCTTTTCAAGTTGAGGACGTGCGGGGGGTAGGGCCGCTTCTTGTTCTCCAGGTCGCGGATCTGCCCCTCCAGTTCCGCTTTTTGTTGCTGGAGCAGGGCCAGCCGGTCTTCCAGGCGGCCGGCGGCCCGGGCGCAGCGGCTGTGCAGGCCGGCCAGGAAAAGACCGGTATCCCGCACCGCGGCCACGGTATCCTCCTCCGGTAACCAATCAGCGTCCCCGGCCGGAACCAATCCGGACAGCAGCTCCAGGGCCCGTCCCAGGCGCTCCTGCTCCCCCGGCTGCCACTGCCAGTATTCATCCGCTTCCATCTCCTGCAGGCCGGCCAGCAGGGCCTTCTCCCGGTCGAGGGTCTGGCGCAGGATCGCCAGCAGCCGCTCCTGCTCCTGCAAATCCTTATCCACGCGGGCCAGGCCTTCCTTTAACTCTTGCTCCCGCTGCCTGGCCTGGTGGCCCTGCCACTTCTGATAGGCCTCCCTGGCCTTCTGCCCGGCTTCAAGGTGCTTGGCCCGCGCCAGGTCCAGCTCCCGACCCAGCCGCTCCACCTCGGTTGCCAGGAAGCGTGTCTCTTCCTCCAGGTGTTCCCGCAGTTCTACCTCCCGGGCGTGCTTCAGGCCCCGGATGACATACTCCTGGACGGCCACCGTATCCCGCAGCCGGGCAAAGGTGTCGAACTGGCGGCAGATGGCTTCCAGCTGCTCCCGGCGCTCTTCTAGGGCTTCCAGCTCCGCCCGGTAGCGCTCGTGTATTTCAAAGTTCTGCCTAAGGAGGTCCAGCTGCAGCTCCTTCTCATCCAGGATATACTGGTAGACGAAATCCCGCACGTTCTGGATGGGCTTAAAGGAAAGGGCCTTGACGAAAACCGGGAAGAAGCGCTCGCTTAACTGGCCCAGGCGGTTTAAAAGGGCCTTCTGGTAGCCGGTTTTGCTCCGCTCGAAGATATGGCGTCCCGGCAGGTTTTGGCAATAGCGATGAAACTCCTCCCGGTTTTTCCAGCGCTCCGCCCGGCTCCAGAAATCCAGGGCGGCCAGCTTCACCCCGGCCAGGATAAAGTATTCCTCGTCGATGGCATCGTCGCCGTAGACGTCCATCACCACGCCGACGACAAAGTTTTCCCTCTTCTGCTGGTCGTAAAACTCGGCGGCGATGTAGCTGGTAAAATCCCCTTCCCGCAGGTACTTCTTGGCTTCCCCGCCGGTTTTGCCCCGCAGGTAGCTGATGAGGGAGCGCCTGGCCTCGTCGTGAGCCGCTGAATTGAAGCGGATCTGCCGCTGGTTGGCCACCAGGAGAACCTGCAGGGCGTCGATGATGGTCGACTTGCCGGCGCTGTTGCGGCCGGCGATGAGGGTCTGGCGGCCGAACTCCAGGGTCTCGTCATAAAAGTAGTGCCAGTTAATCAGCCGCAGGCGGCGCAGCCACTTCATCCAGCAATCCCTCCTCCTTCCCCGGTTCATAACCGGCGATCTTCTGATACAGCTTTTCTACCGTATCCGCCTGGACGGCGTAAAGGAGGGTGTGGAACAGACGGAAGGCGCAGTCGTCGGACCTGATGTCGTCATCCAGGGGTTCCAGGAGTTTGTACTGGGTGCCCAGGCGCACCAGTTCCTGCAGCCTGGTCTTGTTAAACAGGGGCAGGCGGAAGGCTTCATACTTGGCCCGGATCTCGTGGAGGGTGGTCACCGGGAACTCGCTCAAAGAAAGGCCCTGGCGCTTTTCCTGATAGATGAGGCGCAGGACCAGGAGCCAGATACTCTCTTCCCGGGTCAGGTTGCGCCGGCAGCCGGCTTCCGGGGACAGGACAAAGAGGCACTCGTGGCGGTCGTCAAAGACGATCTCCCAGCCGAGGAAGCGGAAAAAATCCTCCAGAACCTGGCGGTGGCGCCGCGCCACCAGGTAATGCTCCCGCTCCTGTTCCTTGTTTAAAAAATTAACGGCCAGCAGGCGGTTGATGACCTCCCGCAGCCGCCCTGTTTCCTGTTCACTGAGGTTTTCCCCGAGATTCAGCACCGGCTTCCCTCCTTCTTTCAAACGGCCCGCCGCTTCCTGCCCGTATCCACCCGCACTACCCGCCGGTCATAGAAGCGATAGCCGCCGATGTCGAGAATACGGTTCGAACCCTCCGGCACCAGCCGGTAGCCGGCCAGGCCGTCGTAGCCGTAAAGGTAAACATAGAGGAGGTACAGGAATTCCTCTATATTGGTGGGCGCCAGCTCCTCGATGCCCATCTCCCGGCGCTCTCCCAGGCGGCCCAGGACGTAGGCGCTCACCTTTTCCCTGGTGATGGCCTGCCGCATCCGCTGCAGGTTCTGCTCCCGCAGCTGCCTTTTCAGTTCCTCGGGGACAGCCACCACCGCCTGGGGTTCAGGCCGGTGGGGCGCCCGCCGCCGGCGCGGCGTATACAGGGACTGCTCGTTTAATTGATTGAGGCGCATCAGGTTGAACAGGCCGGGCAGGCAATCTTCCGCCGGCAGGTCGCCTCTCCTGATGCCTGCTGCCATCCATTCCAGGATCCGCGCCAGGTACTGGTCGACGCCGGAGCTGTGCTGGCTTAAATAACGGGCCCGCTCAAAGGAGGCGCGCAGATACTGGTTGTGGCGCAGGTCGATCTGGTAAAAAATCTCGTCCAGGCCGCGGTAAATCTCTTCAATGTCCATGAGGGCGCGGCGCAGCTGGTCCGCCGCTTCTTCCCTGCTGGCAAAAAACTCGTTGCGCAGGGCGTCTTCCACGGCCCGGGCCAGCCATTCCGAGTCCAGGAGCCATTCCTGGACCGTGGCCAGGATCCGCTGCCGGTAACGGGACACGTGGTCCGAGGTCTTGAGGCGGTGGTAGCTGCGGTCGATGATGTGGGCCTTGTACTCTTCAAAATGGTGGTCCAGGACCTCCTGGATGGAAGTTTTAGCCACCACCTGCTCCATATGGTACTTCATATTGTTGGCCAGCACCCGCAGTTCCTCCAGGAACTCCTGGGTCATCCTGTGGGCTTCCAGTATAGCAAAGCCGGGCCGCTGCCTGGCCTCCTCGCCGGAAAGGAGCTGGTAGGTAACGAAGGCAAAGCGCTGGTACTCAACGGTCCGGTTCTCGCATAATTCCTGGAAAACGGCCAGCAGCCGGCTGGCGTAGTGGGGCAGGACGATGTAGCGGCGGAAATTATCCCGCACTTCCACCTGGATCCACTTCAACCTGTCCAGGCGGCGTAAGAGGGCACCGGCCTTCAGCCGGGTCAGGTCCTCGCCGTTGCCGTCAAACAGCCCGCCGGCGGCAGGCTCCTGCTCCTCTTCCTCTTCTACCTCGAAGACCAGGCCGGCCTCCTCCTGGCTTTCGATCAGCTCCTGCATCAAATCCCGCATGACCTCATACTGAATGCCAAAGCGGTTGACCCGGTACTGCTCATAAAGGAGGAGCAGGGCCTCGGCGTAAATATGCCGGTTCCGGCCGCTGAAAACCTGGAACAAGCGCTCCGGTATCACCTCGAAAAGTTTCATCCGGACAGCTCCCCCGGTGACTCGTATTTTAAAACTGCTCGCCGGCAATCTTACAGGCCCGCAGAGCAACCGGGTAGATTTAAACTGTTCGACATTTTTCTTAAAAAGTCCTTTTTATTTTAAGGACTTTATCACCAGGATTCCCAGGACTGTTTGATTTTATTTTAAGACCGGAGCAAAGGGTAATTCCAAAATAGATACGTTCTTATGCGAAAAATGCATATTTTCTTTATGTGTCGGTCCCTTCATGCGGGTATCCTGGCGCAAAAAAATAGACGCTCCCCTTCGACCTAGGCTGTATGGTTCTCCACCAGCCTGACCCGCCGCGCCCGTTTGATGTGACATATGGAAATGGGCCAGGGAGGAAAAGCGGCTTGGCCTTCCCCTATCAGGTTCAGGCGCGCCGCAGGACTTCCCCGGCAGAGCACCCTGTAAGCTGTCCATCTTTTACTGCCACCTGGCCGTTTACCAGCACCCAGCGTACCCCGGCAGCCAGCCGGTTGGGGTTAGCCCGGGTGGCCCGGGAGGCAATAGTTCCCGGGTCGAAGGCTACCACATCGGCTTTATAGCCGGGTACCAGGAGACCGCGGTCCTTCAACTCCATCCGCCGCGCCGGCATGGCTGTCATTTTATGAATAGCCTGCTCTAAAGAGATAACCCCTTTATCTAAAACGTATGTACGCAGGATATGGGGGTAGTTGCCGTAAGCACGGGGGTGAACAGCTCGCCCCAGGTTGTCAAGCCCGCTGTCGCTGCCGATCATTACAGCCGGGTGCTGCAGGGCAAGGATCAAGTCGTCTTCGCTAATCGAGTGGCGTTTGCTTCCCAGATCCCAGCTGGAAAAAGTGTAGCCGTAGACATCGGCGGTTACATCCAGCCCTCCCTGACGGGCATCATCCAGGAGGCCCAGGACCCGCTTCATTTTCCCCCAGTTGCGCTGGAAGGAGGTCTTGATATGAGAATACTGCACCGGGACACTTGCCTGGTGCCCTATTTCTAAAGCCTCTTCTACGGCTTCCAGTACCCGGTCGCTCTCGCTGCGGATGTGGGTGGCATAAAACCCGCCGTACTGTTTTAAAACCTGGCACAGCTCAACCAGTTCCCGGGTCGTAGCCAGGGTCTGGGGCCAGTATTCCAGTCCCACCGATAGACCAAAGGCCCCCTCCTGCAAGGCCACGGCCAGTTTGTCCTGCATAGCTGCCACTTCGCCGGCACTGGCCTGCCGCCCTTCCCTGGCGACAGCCGCCTGCCGCAGGTGTTTGTACCCGGCCAGGATACCCAGGTTGATGGCCAGTTTATGGATACCCCCAAGGAAGGAGCCTACCCTGTCCACCGAAGTGCCGCAGTTACCGCCCAGGTGGGTCGTTACCCCCTGAAGCAGCAGCATCTCCGCTCTGCCGCCGGCGGCCAGGTACTGTTCAGTGTGGGAGTGGACATCAATAAAGCCGGGACAGAGAACCAGGCCCCTGGCATCTATTTCTACTGCTCCCGGCGCGGCCTGGAAATCTCCTACAGCAGTGATTTGCTTCCCTTTAATGCCAACACTGCCGGAGTACGCTTTATCTCCCCTGCCGTCGATAATAAGGCCACTGCGGAATACAAGGTCGCATTCTACCGGCTCGGGTAAAGGGGGGCTTTGCCCTGCCGGCGTTCCTGGTTTCCCTGTCCCGTTTTTATTGCCAGCTGATATAATCCCTGGCATCAACCCCAACCAGGACAGATAACCCAGGGCCATCAAGGAACCGGTTCCTAATAAAAACTGGCGCCTGGATATTTGCTTGCTCATAGTAATACAAGTATTCGACGCCAGCAGGCAAAAATCCTACCCTATTGACAATCTGTTTGAGAGATAATTGCTAATTATGACCAGCTTTGCCTGTAATAGATTGTGAAACGGTTTGCCGGGGTTTCCTCAACACTACATGTTCAAGGAGTATACTTCCAAGGACGCCTACAATAACGCCGTTGCTCAATATGCCTGCCGCCCACCCCGGTATCTGCTCCCACTGCGAGTGCGGCAGGAGCATGACGCCGATGCCAGAAAGCAGGCTCAAGCCAATAATAAAATTCTCCCGTAAAGTAATCTCCTCGCGTACCATATCCCGCAAACCAATTATTGCCAGGGAGCAACCTGATACCAGCAGTACTGCCGCCGCAACAGGTTGAGGCACACTCCCGGCCAGGGCACCCAGCGGGGGAAACAATCCCATGGCTATAAATATAACACAGGAAAGTATAAAGGGCTTTGGCGATTTATTTCCCGAAAAGGAGATTAAACCCGCGGATATGGCGAAAGGTATAGTTCCTATTCCGCCAAAAACGCCTACCAAAAAATTGGCCGTACCGCTCACGGCCAGCCCGCGGTCGTATTTTTTCAGCGGTAAACGTTCGCCTGTGGCAGCTTCCAGGGCGGCAATACTGCCGACAACATTGGGAATCAGTAAAAGGCCAAGCAAAAGGAATGAAACTACGCTTCCAATTTCAAAGCTAGGCGGCCCCCAGAGAAATAAGGGCGGCAGGGAAAACCATGCGCTACCACCCGGCATGACAACTTCACCTGCCAAAAAACTTAACAGCCAGCCAAAAGCCACGCTCAATATAATGGCGCTGTTTTTAAGCAGCCCCCTGCCATGAAGGGTGAGGTAGATTACCATCAGCAGTACCAAAAGACCGATTATAAAAAGCTTTAGCCCGCCGCCGGCCAGGCCTTTGATCCCCACGCCGCCAATCTGTAAACCCAGCAGCATCAAAAGTATCCCGGTGACGCGGTTGGTAAAAAAAGAACGTGCCCACTTAATCAGGCCGATAGACCCAAGTACAGCCAGGGTCAGGCCGGTAACAATCATCGCCCCTTCAATATCTGTCCGGACGCTGGCCAGGGGTCTCCCCATTTCCTTTGCTATTCCTGCCAAAATTACACAGGCAGCCCACCAGGGAGCCGCCGGACCTTCGATAAGCAATCCCCCGTGGCCAAACCTTATTTGCATTAAGCTGGCAATGCCCGTCAAGAAGAAAGTCAACTGGCTCAGCTTACCGATTTCCGCAGGATTCAGTCCCAAAGCGTTACCCACGACTATCGGGGCCGAGATAATTACGCCGATATGATAGACAATCCATTGCAGGGCGTACAGGACAACAATTCCTTTCTCCTTCAATGCAAATTGCTCCTCCCATCAGCCTTCCGGAGGCTGGAGGCAAATATTGATACTCATGGGCTTTGATAAATTGAAATAAGCCAGTATGAGTTTATAATACCTTAAATTCTACACCTCCATCAAGGAAATAGAGATAGGCATCCTTGACACTACGTTTAAAGATAACTGCTACTGCCCGGGCGTACAATTGCACCTGCTCCCGGTAGGCGGCCAGGGGGTCAGGGGGGACTCGGCCCGTCTTGAAGTCCAGGAGCAGAAAACCGTCTTCCTCTTCTACCAGGCAGTCGATGATACCCTGGACCAGGATGATTTCGCCGGCAAGCGCTTCCGCCGGCAGGCCGGGGTAGAGCCCGGCGGCGGGCACGGCCAGGGAAAAGGGGAATTCCCGCTTTACTTTCTCCGGGCGGGCCAGGAGGCGCCGGCCCAGGGGACCGGCAAAGAAGGTGACAATGGCGCCGGTATCGACGGCGGCTGCCTGTTCCGGCGTCAGAATCTCCCGCCCTACCATTTCCTGCAGCAGCCCGGCCAGGCTTTCCCCCGTCACCGGTTTGCTCAAGTCGACGTGCTGCAGGACCAGGTGGGTGGCGGTGCCGCGCTCGGCTGCCGTCAGGCCCTGGCTGGCCTGAAGAAAAAGGGGCCGGCGGGTAAAGCCGTTGCCGCCAGGTCGTATGGGGGTATCGCCTTCATTAAAGACATCAAAGCGCCGTTTCAGGTCGGTGACGGCCAGTTTAACCGGCAACGCCGTCAGGGGCTGCCACGGATATACCCAGGAAAGGCGCCGGTCTACCTCCTGCCGCAGCCGGGCGTGGTCAGCCTCTCCCCCGGCTGCTTGCTCATCCATGCCGGGAGAATTTCCCGGGCTGTATCCTGGAACGGCGGCAGGTTCCCGGCGCACCTCGCCCGTAACGGCAGGCAGGGCCGATACCTTCACCACTTCTACCTGCCAGCAAGACTGGTCATCCAGGAGACAGCCTTCATCTATCCCCGCCAGCTGCCGCAGGGGGGCGCCGTGGGCATGACGGGCCAGGGCGGCAGCCAGCCAGTCCAGGGGGCTTCGCGCCCGGGCCGTGAGCATGGGGGGAAGCTGCTCCCCACCAACAAACAGGCCGGCGCACCAGTTTTCTGCCTGTTTGGGCAAATTTCTGGCCGAGCCCACCAGGATGAGTTTCTCCCGCGCCCTGGTCACGGCGACGTAGAGGATGCGGACCTCTTCGCTTAAGGCTTCCAGATGCAGCCGGTGGGCTGCCGCCAGGTAAGGCAGGGTGGGGTATTTAATGCCGGCAGCGGCATCAAGGTACAGGGGCAGGAGGCCCAGCTTGCCGTGGAGGAGGACATCGCCGGTGAGTTCCTGGAAGTTAAAGCCTTTGCCCAGGTCGGCCACGATTACCACGGGGAATTCGAGCCCTTTGGCTTTATGAATGCTCATGACCCGGACGACGTCCTCATTTTCTCCCAGGGGGCGGGCCGTACCCAGGTCGCCTTCATTCTCCCGCAGCCGTTCGATAAAACGTAAAAAGCGAAAGAGCCCGTGGCGGGCAAAACCCTCAAACTGGCGCGCCCGGTCCAGGAGGGCGCGTAAATTGGCCTGGCGCTGGGCGCCTCCCGGCAGGCCGCCGGCAAACTCCAGATACCCCGTTTCCCGGTACAGCTGCCATATGAGGTCCCCCAATGGCTGGCGGCGGGCCATAGTCCGCCACCTCTCCAGGCGGGCTAAAAACTCCCGCAGGCGGGCGGCAAGGTCCTGCTGCCTGGTTTCCGGGCCGGAACCATCATCCCCAGCCCCGGCGGCCTTCATCACCGCGGTGAAAAAATCTTCCCCCGGGGCCGCCAGGCGGATACGGGCCAGTTCCGCAGCCGTCAACCCCACCAGGGGAGAGCGCAGCACGGCTGCCAGGGGGATATCCTGGTGGGGGTTGTCGATCACCCGCAGGAGGGAGAGGATAGTTTCGACTTCCGTGGCGGCAAAGTAACCGCTGCCCAGGTCGGCATAGGAAGGGATACCCCACTGCTGCAGGGCTTCCAGGAATACCGGCGCCCGGTCCCTGGTGGCCCGCAGCAGGATGACTATGTCCCGATAGCTTAGATCCCGGTAGGTTTTGCTTTCCGGGTCCCAGACCTGGAACTCCGGCCCGGGCCGTTCCGGGGTCCCGTGAACCAGCTGCCGGATGCGCCGGGCTACGAGCCGCGCCTCCCGCTCCAGGGCCGTTAATTCTTCCAGGTCCATTTCTCCGGCCGCCGCGCCTGCCGGGTCCACCGCCCCTTCCCCGGCGCCGGCCGTATCCTCGCCATGGTCTGCCCCGGCCTCTCCTTCCATCTGTCTCTCCTGGATATATACTTCTATAGCCGGCGTTGCCGCCGCCGGGTGCTCCGGATAGCCGGCCCGACCCACCAGGGCCGCGGCGGCGTCGTACTCCAGTTCTCCCACCAGGCGGGAAAAGACCTGGCGGAAGATGAAGTTAACGCCGTCCACTATCCCCTGGCGGCTTCGGAAATTGGCTTTGAGGATAATGCGGCGGTTTAACGCTCCTTCCCCTTCCGGGTACTGGCTGTATTTGGCCAGGAACAGCTCCGGGTTGGCCAGGCGGAAACGGTAGATGCTCTGCTTGACGTCACCGACCATAAAAAGGTTGGGTTTGGCAGCCGGCTGGTTCCCTGCCGGGCCGGAAGCCCCTCCCGGCCCGGCACAGGAACAGGCTCCTTCCTGCCGGGAAACCAGGGTCAGGATGGCGTCCTGGATGCTGTTGATGTCCTGGTATTCGTCTACCAGCACCTCCTCAAAGCGCCGGCGCAGTTCTATGGCTACGGCCGAGGGACGCAGCTCGCCGGAGGCGGCTTTTTCGTCCAGGAGGACCTGCAAGCACAAGTGCTCCAGGTCGCCGAAGTCCACCAGGCCACGGCGGCGTTTCAGTTTTGTGAAGGCCGTGTCAAAGCGGCGGACCACCTCTACCAGGGCGGCAACCAGTTCCCCGGCCCGCTCCAGTTCGGCCCTGATGGCAGCTTCATCGCGGCAGAATTCTTCCTGCAGCTCTTGCAGCAGCTTTTTCGCCTGGTTCCGGTACTGGACGGCCTTTTCCTTCAGCCTTTCATCCACGCTGCTGCCCCGGACGGCTTTCAGCCTGCCGAAAGTAACGGACGAAAGCTTCTGGCACAGCTGGTCCCAGCTAAAGCCGCCCATTTCATCCAGGAGGCCCCTTACCTGAGCTTCCTCCCTTTCCAGGTTGTCCAGATAGACGGCCGGGCCGCCGGGACTGGCTGCCAGCCTCGTGGCCTGGCGCAGGTAATAGGCCGCTTCCTGCAACCGCAGGGCAATTACTTCTTTAATCTCCCGGTACCAGGGCAGCGCCTCCAGGGGGGTACCTTCAGGTACGCGGTAAACTGCCGCCGCCTCCGCCAGCCACGCTTCCGGCCAGGGGAGGCTCCGGGTAAAATGCCAGACCTTTAGCACCAGGTCCACCAGGTTGGCATCACCGCGACCACCCAGGCTGTCGGCTAGGTCGGTTATGGGTCCTCCTTCGGGTTCAGCGGCAAAGCATTCTTCCAGCACCTGGTCCATAACCTCCAGCTGCAGGAGGTCGGCTTCGGCCGGGTCCATGACCTTAAAGCCCGGGTCGAGGTCCAGGCGGTAAAAATAGGTCCGGACGACCCAGAGGCAGAAGGAGTGGATGGTGCTGATGTGGGCGCGGTTCAACAGCAGGAGCTGGCGCCTTAAGAATTCATTTTCCGGCTGTCGGGCGGCGGCCGCTTCCAGGGCGGCCCCTATCCGCTGGCGCATCTCGGCAGCGGCGGCCTCGGTAAAGGTGACCACCAGCATGTTTTCCAGGCTAATCGGCGCTATCGGATCCGTCAGGCGCTGGATAATCCGTTCCACCAGGACGGCCGTCTTGCCGGCACCGGCGGCGGCGGCTACCAGGAGGTTGGCCTGCCGCGCCTGGATGGCGGCCAGCTGTTCCTCCGTCCAGGAGCGCTTCTGGTATTCACCCATCACTTCAGTTCACCTTCCCCTCCGGCCCCCTTCAAGAAACTCATGGCGGCTTTCCAGAAGTCTTCGCCTTGCAAGCGCGCCAGGCGGCGGTAGGTACCTCCTGGTATCTGGAGGTCAAAGCAGCATACCGGCCGGTAGGGACAGAAATCACAGCCCGTTGCCTTATCCTGGCGATAGGGGCTGATCTCTATCCGGCCGGAAAGGATGTCCCCGGCCAGACTAGCGGCCCTGGCCAGGGCCAGGGCCAGGAGCAGCGCTATTTGCTCCCGGGTGGCTGCCGGCGCGCCCCGCCGCAGGCTCCCGTCTTTGTTCAGCCGCACGGGCAGGAGGTCCGGGGTCAGGTCGACTGCTTTATCCATGAGCCTTATAATCTCCGGCTCTGCCAGTAGCAGGCCGCGCATTTTCAGGGCCTGGCGGCGGAGCCTTGCCACCTCGACAGTCTCCCGGACCGGCGCCCGCTGCCTTAAAATGGGGTTTCTGACGGCAAAATAGAGAATGCCGGCCGGTTCGGCGGCTTCACCCAGAAGCGCCGGTGCCGCTGCCAGGGCCGCCTGCAGGTACAGGGGCAGCTGCAGGGAAAGGCCGTGGTAGACCCTGTCCAGTTCCAGGCCGGTCTGGCTGCTCTTGTAGTCGATAACCCGCAAGTAAGCCCGGTCCTGGTAACGGGCGGCGTCGATGCGGTCCACCCTGCCTTCCAGGATGACCTGCCTGCCGGGTACGGCCTCCAGCACCAGGGGCGGCAGGTCTCCCCGCATGCCAAAATAGGCCTCCACCGCCAGGGGCCGGAATTCTCCCCGCCTGGCGTGCTCGTTCAGGACCTCCAGGACCCGCTGCAGGGTCTGCTCGAGCTTTTTGCGGAGGTAGTTGTAGCGGGCGCTGCTGCTTAAAATCTCATGCTGGAGGGCCGGGGCCAGTTCCTCTATCACCCGGCTGAGGATAGCCGCCGCCTCCTCGTCGCTCACCTCGCCCCAGTCGCGGCCGCTGCCCGTTAATTCTTCCACAAAGAGTTTTAAGGCCGCGTGGTAAAACTGGCCCATTCCGGCCGGGTCCACCCGGTACATCTGCCTTTCCTGGAGTTTGAGGCCGTAGGCCAGGAAGTAGCGGAAGGGGCAGGCGGCATAGGTCTCCAGGCGCGAGATGCTGCTCCGTAAAGGCCCGGGGTAAAGCTGTTCTACAAGCCCGGGCTCCAGGGGCTCCACCTGGTTGTAATAATTGACGCCGCCCAGGAGGGCGAGCCACCTTTCCCTGTCCCGGTCCTGCTCCAGCCAGCGGTAAACCTCCTGCCAGAGGGCGGGCAGGGGGCGTCTCCGGCTTAAAATACGGGCCAGGTGGCCGGCCGCCTGGCGCGGCGTGGTGAGATAGACCAGGTCGGCCTCACCGCCCGGTAAATCCGGGCCAATGTTTTCTTCTTCTAAACCCGGCAGCAGCTGGCGCAGCCGGCGAACCAGGGGTGACGGGGCCAGGGCCCGGCCCCCGGCGTCGGCCAGGGGGTAGCTCAACCAGAGAAAACGCCGCGAGCGGGTCAGGGCCAGGTAAGCCAGGAACTCTTCATGGAAAAGCCTTAAAGAACCGGTCGGGGCCAGCTCTACCCCGGCCGCCTGCAGTTCCTCCCTTTCCCGGTCGCTGAAGGTGGCGTCTTCCGGCAGCCGCGCCGGCAGCATCCCTTCCCCCACACCCAGGACCAGGGCCGCCTGGAGTTCCGGCTGGCGGGAACGGTCCAATGTACCCACCACCACCTGGTCCAGGGCCGGGGGAATGAGCCGGAGTTTCAGGCTTTCCATGCCGGCCTCCAGGATGGCGGCATACTCCGCCAGCTCCATGGCAGCATCCCCCAGGGCCGTGATGAGCTCATCCAGCAGGTCCATGAGGCCGTCCCAGACCTGCTCGTGTTCCTGGGCGGCATCGAGGTCCCCGGCGGCCAGGGACTGCCGGTGCCATGCTTCCAGCTGCCGGGGCACCTGGAGCTCCTGCAGCAGGCTAAAAAGAGCGCCCGTGATCTCCCGCACCGTTAACGTCCGGCCCTGGACGGCCCGGTAAAAGCGCCGCAAATGCCGGGCGGCCCGGTCCCGGGCGCTATTGACGGCTGCCGCCACGGCCTCTTCCCTTTCATCCGCGCCTGGGGTTTCCAGGTCGCGGCGGCTTTTAAACTTCCAGGGACGCTCCTCCAGCCACTGGCGGCCGCGGATGCCGTGGGCCAGGACATAATTTTCCAGCAGGTCGATTTCTTCGCGGGAGACGGGTACCAGATCGCTCTTAAGATAGCGGAAGACGGGATCGTAGGCCCAGTTTTCCAGGACGGTTTCCAGGGCCGCCCGCACCAGCTCCAGGAGGGGGTGGTGGCCTACCGGCCGGCGGCGGTCAATGAAAAAGGGGATGTTAAAGTCGCGGAAAGTATTGACAATGAGGTCGTGGTAGGGCTCCAGATCGCGCACCAGGACGGCCATTTCCCGGAAACGCAGGTTCTCTTCGCGGGCCAGGCGCAAAATCTCCCTGGCTGCCGCCTCGACTTCCAGGCGGGGGTTGGCCGCCGCTACCAGCCGGATGCCGCCCGGGGAGCCGCGCAAAGGTTTTAGAGGCCACCGGCCGAAATGGGCTTCCAGGTGGGCCAGGGCTGGCGCCTCCCGGAAGCGGGGCGGCGTACCCGTAAGCAAAACGTCGGCCTCGATATTAACCCCGGCGGCCCGGGCCAGGCGCTGCAGGCGGTGGTAGGTGTCGCCGGTGGGGTGGAAGAGCTCCGTCTCGCCCAGCTGCCGGTGCCTTAAGGCCGGGTCCAGGCAGAGGGTGACCGTCACCCGGCCGGCTGCGGCCATTAAAGCCTGGAGGACGGCCTCTTCCTGGGGGGTAAAACCGTTGAACCCGTCGACCCAGACCAGGGCTCCTTTAATAAAGCTTGCTTCCGGCAACCGCCGGGCGAGTAAAGTCAAATAATCGTCGGGATCCAGGTAGCGGCCGGCGAGATATTTTTCCAGTTCGCTGTAAATGAGGGCCAGATCGTGAAGCTTGCGGCCAAGGATGGTTTCCCCCCGGCCGGTCTCCCGGTAATGCTCGGCTACCCGCTTGAGCTCGCCGGGCTCAACCCGGTAGAGCTTTAATTCAGCGATGGTATGGGCGAGTTGCTCAACAAAGCCGGGACTGCCCGCCAGGGAAGCGAAAAGGGTCAAATCCCCCTGGCGGGCATTGAGAATGGCCCGCAGGGCCATACGCTTGCCCATCTCGCCCAGGTGGGGCCGGGCGGCGCCGCCGGCCTCCTGGAAGACCCGCCAGCCCAGGCGGCGAAAGCTTAAGACCTGGGCGCGGCTGAAGCCCGGGCAGGGGACGGCTCTATGTAAATCCAATTCCATCTGCAGGGTGGCCTGCTCCGGGGTAAGGATTATGAGGGCCGGGCCTGCCGGCCCCTCCGCCAGGGCGGCCTTTATTTCCTCAAGGCAAAAGCGCGTCTTGCCCGACCCGGCACGGCCCAGGACGAGACGTAAAGACAAGTTCAACACTCCCTTTTATGAACAAGCGGGTCATTAAGTAGCACTTAACAGGCTTCCCTGGCTTTCGATCTGCACCGGGGTTCCCCAGGCGGCAAAATCCGGGTCGTGGGATAAAAGAAGCAGCTGCCGCTCAAGGGCCAGGGCCGTGAGACTCTCCCGGATGCGCTCGCGGCGTTCAGCGTCACAGTTAACAAAGCAGTCGTCAAAGATAAAGGGCAGGGTTAAATCTGCGCTCAGAAGGTCGCCAATAGCCAGGCGCAAAGAGAGGTAAAGCTGGTCCTGGGCGCCGCGGCTGAGCTGGGCCAGGGCTACGGCTACGCCTCCTTCCCTGACTTCGACCTGGAAATCTTCAGTGATCTCTACCCGGCGCTCCTGCCGGCCCGTAAAGAGGTTAAAATAGCGGCTGGCAGCCAGGGCCAGCTCGCGGCGGTAGTTCTGGCTGTAATCCCGGGCCGCGGCTGCAAGCTCACGGTAGGCCAGGGCCAGGGCACCGGCCTCCAGCTCCAGGCGCTCCAGCTCCTTTTCCCTGGCCGCGAGGGTCTCGGCAACAATGGCTATGTTGGCGATCTGGCCGCCTTCCAATTGGGACTGGCGGCGCAGGAGCTGACGCTCTTCTTCTTCCAGCCCCTGCAGCCGGCCTTCCATTTCTAATATCCCTGCCTGGAGGGCCCTGTACTGTTCTTCCAGTTCCTCCCCTTTTGTTTCCCCTCCCGGCTCAGGCAGTCCCGGGTGCTCCCGGACCAGAGCCTGCCATTCCTGCAGGACGGCCATGGTCCGGTTGGCGGCATCCAGGTAAGCTGCAGCCAGATCTTCCAGGCTGCCTTCGCCCAGGAGTCCGGCCAGCTGCTCCTGCCAGCCCTGCCATTCCCGGGCCAGCTGTTCATAGCCCTGCCGGCGCTCCAGGGCTTTACCGGCATCCCCACCGGCCGGTGCCAGGAGGGCGGCCAGATCTTCCCGCAAGCCTTCCGCCTCAAGTTCCAGCTCCTGGATTTGCCCCCGTAAATCCTTAACTCTGCTCCCGGCAGCCTGCTGCTGGCCGGCCAGTTCCGCCAGGCGCTCTTTTATCCTCGCCGCCTCTGCCAGCAGGGGAGCAATTTCCCCGGCTGCGGTAGCCGCTGTAAAGGGGGCTATATGTCTTTCCAGCCCGGTGATCTTTGCCGCCAGGCGTACCAGGGCCGTCCGCCCCTCTTTATCCGGCTGCAGGAGCTGCTCCCGTTTTTCTTTTACCTGTCGGTCCAGAGCCGTCAATTCCTCCCACTGCCGCGCCCGGGCCAGGAAATCTTCCCAGGCGGATTGGTCCAGTTCCTTTAACCAGGTCAAAAGCTCGCCCACCGTGGCCGGGGCCTGCCCGGCCAGCCGCGCCAGGCGGGCCAGACCCGGCCACGGGGTTCCAAGGCCGGCCAGGGGTACCGTTAAAGCTGCCGGCGGCGGCGCTCCCACGGCCTTTATGGTAAAGGCCTCCATCCCGGCTGCCAGCCGCTCCATCTCTTCCCTGGCAGCCAGGTAACGGCGATAGGCTGCCGTCACATCGTTAAAGCGGGCGCTGATGGCGGCGGTAGCGGCCTGGAAGTCCCGAAGCGCCTTCTCGGCTGCTTCCAGGGCCTGCCGGGCCGCCTCTTCTTCAGCCGTGCCGGGCAGAGAAGCGGCCAGGGCTGCCAGTTCCGCCCGCGCCCGTTCCCGCTCCAGCAAGCGCCGGCGCAGCTCGCCCAGCTCAGCCGCCGCAGCCCCCGCCCAGGGGCCTAATATGGCATCCAGCTGCGCCAGCTGCTCCTGCAGGGCGGTAATTTCTGCAGTCAGGTCCAGAATGTCTCTGCCAGGACGGCCCAGGTAAGCTCCGGCGCCGCAGCCCAGGCCGCCAAGGAACAGGGCAACCGCCGCTGCAAGAAGCCAGCTGCCGGTGGCCAGCCCGGCTGCCAGGCCCGCTAGCAGGCCGGCGCCGGCCAGGGCCAGGGTTAAAACCTGCCTCCGGCGGCAGCCGGCTGCCAGGGCCGCCTGCCTGGCCGCTTCCCGGGCCTGGAGTTCGGCGAGAAGCCCGGGTTTATCTGTGGCGGCGTGGAGGGCTTCCTCTCCTAAAGCGTCCAGGTCGCCGAATTCCCGCCGGTACTCTTCCTCGCGGCGCCGGTAGGCCGCCTTTTGTTCCTCCAGGCGCCGGCAGGCTTCCCGGGCCTCCTTTTTTTCCTTTTCCAGGGCGATCCTGGTTGCCTCATAACTGGCCACCAGGGCTTCCTTTTCCGGCGGCAGCCCGGCAAAGCAGCTTAAATCCCCGGCCAGTTCCGCTTCCAGTTTCTTATAGCGGTTTTGCTGCTCCTGAAAGCGGCCCCAGTCCTCCAGGAGCTGGCGCGCCGCAACTTGTAAACCCTCCAGGACCGCAGCCGGGCTGTTTCCCAGCACGCTGAAATCAGGCAGGACGGCCAGTTCAGCAGCCACTTCTTCCGCCCGGGCCGCCAGTTCCTGTATCTGCCCGGCCAGCTGCTCCTGCTCTTTGAGGAGGCTCTGGAGGTCCTCCAGGTCCCGCAGGATGTCCGGGTGATTGGCCACTGCTGCCAGCTCACCCTGCAGCCTGGCCGTTAATGCTTCCTGTTCTTCATTTAAATCCCGGAGCTGCGCCTCCCAGTTCGCCGCCTCGCCCTGTAAGCGGGCTATTTCCTGCTCCAGCTCCACCAGGCGGTCGAGCTGGCCGGCGCTGCCTGCCGGGGCCGCGGCCCACTCGGGATACTGCCGGGCTGCCTGCTCCCGGTGCCGGCGGATCTTCTGTTCCAGCTCCCGGGCCCTCTCCTGGACCGCCGCGGCCTGCTGCTGTTCGCGCAGGGCGCTTTTGTACCTCAGCTGCAGGGCCCGCCACCTATCCCAGGCCGCCCGCAGGTCCTGCTGTTTTTTTAGTTGCGCCCGGACGTTCTTAATTTCTGTCGCCAGTTCCTGGAGCCGGGAACGTATGACAGCCAGCTCCTCGATGGTGCTGCCGGCTGCCTGCTGCTGCGCCCGCAAAGCGGCAATTTCCGCCTGTAGCTCCTCCAGCCGGGCATCTTTGCGCCCGTTGTTGCCCACGCCCCGGTCGCCGCAGTAACGGGTCAGGGCCCTTAAGTCGCCGGCCAGTATTTTCAGGGCATCCTGATAGTGGCCGCCGCTGCCGGAAAGAAGCTTTTGCACCTCACTGCTTAAAGCCCGCCCTTCCGGCAGGGGCTGGCCCAGGCAGAAGGTGGCTTCAAAGAGCTCCCGGGAGGTAATGCCCAGAAAAGCAGTAAGGTGTTCGACATAAGCGGGGATTTTCTTATGGGCGCCGGGGTTGTGGCTCCCCCGCCAGACTTCCTCCCAGCCGTGATCGCCCCTCCTCTTAAGGGTTACCCGGTTGGTGCTGAATTGCCGCTTTATGGCGTATACCCGGCCGTCCACCAGAAACTCCACTTCTCCTTCAAACCGGTCCGGCTCTTCCCGGTTGGCAAAACGGGCGCTGCCAAAGGCTTCCGGGTTAACAGTGTTGGGCAGCCCGAAAAGGACGGCTTCCAGGCCGGCAACGAGAGTTGATTTGCCCTTTTCATTGGGGGCCACCAGGACGTTGAGGCCTTCCTGGAAAGTAACAGTCACCTGCTCCCGGTAGCAGCCAAAACCTGCCAGGCTCAGCCGCCGCCAGGTTACAGCCGGCATGACCCGCCGCCTCCCTTCAGGGCCAGGAGCCCGCGAAAGAGCGCCCGGCGCACTACCTCCGCTTCCCCGGGTCCCGTCGCGCCGGCAAGCTTTGCTTGCAGGCGACGGACAAAAAGGCCCCTGATGGTCGGCTCGGCGGCCAGGCTCTCCAGGACTTCCGGTGCCCACCCTTCCGTATCATTCACCAGTTCAAGGTAAGAACAGAGATGGCCCAGGCGGGCCTGCAGGCCCCCCAGATCCAGCTCAAAGGCAATCGTCCCTACCAGGCGCACTTGCATCAGGGCACCGGGGTCAAGGGATTCCCTGATTGCCGCCTCCAACTCCTCCGGTTCATGAAACGCCGTGACATCCACTTCAACTACCCGCCAGGGCGTTACCTGCGCCGGTACCTGCTCCACCCGCGCCGGGCCGTCTCCCAGGGTGACTATGGTCCAGGAGCCGGTGCCGGGGTCGGCAAAACTTCTCCCGGCCACCATGCCCGCATAGCAGGCCCGGCCCCTGCCAAGGTGCTTTTGTCCCCCGCGGTGGATGTGGCCCAGGGCTATATAGTCGTAGCCAGCGGCCGCCAGGGCTTCCCCATCCAGGGGCAGGCTCCTTTCTCCCCCGTCCCAGTCCAGGGAACCGTGGAAAACGGCCAGGTTTACCCCGTCCTCCCCCGCGGGAGGGAAATCCTTTAACGGGCCGTCGACCCGGCTGACACCGCCCGTGTAGGCCATGGCCATCAGGTGACAGGCATCGCCATTAATATTTAAGGTAGCCACTTTCGCCGGCATAGGTTCAGTAACCAGGAGGCCCGGCCAGCGCCTGGCTTCGCGGCGGTAAACCGCATCGTTATATGTAATTTCGTCATGATTTCCCGGCACCGTCACCACCCGGATACCGGCGGCTTCCAGCCGGCCCAATTCCCGGATGGTTTCCTCCACCAGGAAAGCCTCGGGTTGATGGTTGTCAAAGAGGTCCCCGGCAATGAGGACCATGCTGATCTCCTGGCGGGGATCCAGGGCCAGATCTACGGCCGCCTTTAAAACCCCGTTGCGCTCCCGGCAGACTTCCTCCTGGAGCGGTGCCGGCAGGTCGGGCCGGTAGCCCAGGTGCAGATCCGCCAGGTGCAGGACGCGAAACAACGGCGCCACCTCCCCCACCTTTCTCATATCTAAAGATCACTTTCGCCATACCACCTGGATTTCCTGCAAAATGGCTTATTGCCGCCGGTCCCTACCGGGAATATATACTGGGGGTGTAACTTTTTTCAGCTTTTCAATACCCTAACATCACCGACCATAATATCGTCCTGTTCAGAAAAATGGTATAATGTTACTCGTAAGACGGGGTGTCCTGTACCGAAAAATGAAAATCTGTCCCCTACGACATGGGGTAACGGCAGCTTCTGGGCAGCAAAAGGGTATTTCAGCGTCTCCTTTTGGACCGGAAGCTACGTCCGGAAGAGGCAAGTGTTTCAAGCTTCTTCAGGCTAACTTCAAAGGTTTCCGAAATCCGCTTAAGATCAGTATAAGATGGAATGGTAATAGATGGCGGTGCGACTGATTCAGCCAATGGAATAACATTTTCATTAGGCGTAGTCTTTACCAGCAACCTTGTCACATCTGGCCGGGAATAATGGCCCAATCCATCAAAAAAGGCCTTTACTGCCTTGATATCGTTAGCATAGCAGTCAGCGTAGAGAATTGTTTCACACAAAAAAATACCCGGGATTATATCCCGGGTTAGCTAGTATAATTTTACAATTCATGCCCCACACGCATGGCTTCGAAGATAGCCTGGGTTATTCTACGTGGACTGACGGCATCGCCGATTACATAATAATCGATACCGGAACCTTCCATTGCCTGAGCCAGAGTATCTTCAGGCCTGGACCCGATGGCCAACACAACTGTATCAATATCGGCCAGGTCTTCTTCCCTGTCATTATAGGCAAAGGTGATGGTCCTACCTTTAATGGCTTTAAGTTTAGCCCCAGTAATTATTTTAACCTGCTGTTTCAGTCGTTCCATCAGCATAGCACCTACCAGGGGCCCGATGTCACCCGCGACCTGTGGTAGCATTTCGATAATAGTTACTTCATGTCCCTTTTCGGCCAGATATTCGGCCGTCTCGCAGCCCACCAGACCGCCACCAATTACTGCCACTTTTTTACCTACCTTGACCTTCCCTCGTAAAACATCCCACGAAAGCACGACATTTTCTGCTTCTACCCCCGGCACGTTCAAGGTAGCCGGGCGGGCGCCGGTAGCTATTACCACTACATCAGGTTTTTCCTGGTAGACGGCCTCCGGGGTAGCTTCCTTATTAAGCTGAACTTTTACTTTGAGTTTGGCCAGCTGTCCTATCAAATAATCCCTGAAAGTGGCAATCTCGCCCTTCTGAGGCGGGGTAAAGGCGAGGAGGAGTTGGCCGCCCAGGTCGCCGGACTTTTCCCAGAGGGTAACCTGGTGTCCGCGGAGGGCTGCTACCCGGGCTACTTCCATCCCGGCCGGCCCCCCGCCGACAACCAGGACCTTACGAGGCCGTGATGCCCGGCCCAGGGTAAATTCACGCTCATAACCCGCCCGGGCGTTGACTGTACAGCCAATGGCATGGTCCCGGAACAGTTCATCGATGCAAGCCTGGCAACAGGCGATACAATGACGGATGTCATCCAACCTGCCTTCTATTACCTTTTTAGGCATTTCCGGATCAGTGAGCAGCCCCCGGCCAAAAGAGATTAAATCCGCTTTACCTGCCTTCAGGATATCTTCAGCAACTTCCGGATCGTTAATGCGCCCGACGGCTATAACTGGAATCTTAACAACCGACTTGATACCCTGGGCCAGGTCTACCAGGCAACCCCGGGGGAGATACATAGGCTGGATAACCCACTGCGCTGACGCATAAACACCAGCTGAGACGTGGAGAGCGTTAACTCCCTCTTGTTCAAGCCTCCTGGCCACAACCTTAGTTTCATCGAGGGTAAGCCCTCCTGGAACCTTTTCATCTGCACTCATCCGGTAGATTATGGGGAATTCCGGCCCGACAGCCTGTCGCACCGCCCGCACAACTTCCAGTGGGAAGCGCATCCGGTTTTCCAGCGAGCCGCCATATTCATCTGTGCGTTTGTTGGAAAATGGAGAAAGGAATTCATCCAGGAGGTAACCATGGGCACCGTGGATTTCTACGGCATCAAAGCCGGCCGCTTTAGCCCGCCGGGCAGCCTCAGCAAAGGCCTTTACCAGCATATTGATTTCGTCTTTGGATAACTCTTTTGGTATCTCCCCCACAGTTGGATCAGGTATGGGTGAAGGAGCTAAAAGGGGCTGGCCGGTATATTCCGAGTGGGCCTGCCGACCACCGTGGAAAAGCTGGATAGCTATTTTGGCTCCATGGGCATGGACGGCCTCCACCAGACGGCGTAGTCCCGGTATCAGGCGGTCGGAATAGATACCCAATCCGTTTTTAAAACCTTTACCTGTAATGTGGACATAAGACGCTTCGACAATAATCAAGCCTACGCCACCACGGGCCCTTTCTTCATGGTAAGCCACCAGACGGTCAGTCACTGACCCATCGCTATTGGCATAATTGGTTTCCATTGGTGGCATTACCATCCTGTTTTTGAGCTGCATCTTACCTATATTAGTTGGGCTGATAAGTATAGGTAATTGCTGCATGTAATCCTACCTCCATTTGGTTTCTGAAAAATTAGCATTGGACTCCTGTCATTATGCATAAAATTATTTCAGGCATAATAACCAGGGTGAAATCCATTTGTTAATCCTCAAGGACTGTCGCAAAAAGGTACAGGCCATCTAAATTATTACCTGATAGTATTTATATAATTCCATGCTACCGAAAAAAAACACATTAATTACCTGATATGTTACTAATACTCTTGTGAGACCTACCGGAAGGTAAAGAGGAATTACCTAAGCCCCATTGGCATCACTTCCCACGACGGGTCAGTAACCCAGTCCGGCCGAAATCTCGGCTGCCGTCCGGGTAATACGATCTATGACCAGCTGCAGCCTCTCTCCGTCCATCCGGCTGCCGGGCCGGAGACGCTGATGGCCGCACAAACCTTGCCTTTGTATTCCCGCAGGGGTGCCGACTTCTACCAGATGCTGGATATAAGGGGCGGCTATCCGGCGGACGTCCAGTTGTTGGCCACGGCGTTGCCGATCTCAAACAAGCGAACCCTCAGCCGGTAACGGCCGTCAAAGGCCGACTGCTCAATAGAGCCAAAATCGCCCATAGTTGACAGTAAGCCGTGGAGTGTGCTCTTGGATAGGTCCATCTTTTGCGCTATCTCCGCCAAGGACATTTCTTTATAAGTAGTTGCCAGCAAGTCAAGGATTTTTAATGCCTTGGCTACTGAACGAATCTGCCCCGTTCCAACAGCACCACGTGATCTCACCATGTGCCAGCTCCATTCTACGGATTATTAGCCATCTCGCGCATAATGATCGCCTGCTATCTTTGTTAGAATTGTAACTTTCGCTTTCAATATTAACGAACAATGTTCTTTTTTTCCTAGAAGGTGATATTCTCTATTTAAATTCGGTATCCCTGCAGTAACAAAATTTTTTCGTTCGACATTATCGTAAAATTATTGGTTATACCAAACATTGAACGCTCTTCCTGACCGCCCCTGTATACTATTCGAGGCAACAAAAAAGCCAGTACCCCTGAACGAGGTGCCCGGCTCCATAACTTAAATTAAATTTTTCACAATCTCTTAACCTCCGCTAACCGTGGGAAAGAAAATAACCTCATCTCCCTCAACCAACTTATACTCTTCTCCTACCATTTTTCCATTAACGGAAACAAAACAAACCTCCTTCAAAGGCAATCCTAACCGTTTTCGCAGCCCTCTAATTGTCTCGCCTTCTTTTAGTTCAATAGGATGAAACTTGCTAAATGCAGGGTAAGAAAAAGAAAGAATACCTAATAACCTTACTGTTACCTGCACTTATAACATAACCCCTTTTCTTCAACTAAACACTTTACTCTTTTATGCCTTCCTTCAACCATAGGTAGCAATATATTGCTGTTCATCCCACGGGCAGGGCCATGGAATAAACAGCGGTACTAAAGCTGCCATTTTTATTTAGTTGATCGCAAATTCCAGACCTAGCTCCCTCAGCTTTTCAGGAGTAGGAAGGCCGGTTTGTTTGTCCCAACCCATGGCTTCATAATATCCATCCAGCATTAAATCAAGGTTTTCTACCCGGGCGCCAGCGGAGGGGCCGTCAGGAATAGCATTATAAATACGTTTAGGCAATCTGTCCTCCTTGCGGGTAAAACCTTCTCGGGCATTAAAACACCGCTTCAAATTCCAGGAACGTTCTGCTGCTGTCAATAGTTCTGCGGCCGTTACGTTCCATCCAGTGAGAGCACTTACAATCTCAGCATAAAGTTGCGGTGTGATGCAGTTACCCTCAGCTCCCCAGGAAAAGAAAATGCACCCCCCCAGGATTTCGGTGATTTCTCCCTGTAAGACGACATACCGGTAGGCTAAACTTCTCTTTAAAGATTCTTCCTGGGGGCCTGCCGGCCACGAGGGCAAACCAAATTCTTTCATGCCGCAGTCAATTTGAAAGTCCCATACACTGGCCCAGTTGGGATGCATGTGACAGGCTCCCCGTGGGGAAACGGCATACTGAAGAGCCAAGGACTTGGACTCCGAACGGGGCTCATGGGCGGCTAATTCAAGACCTTTGACGTGTATAGCCGCTTCTTCGGCAGCAGGGCCCAATTTCTCAGCCATCCGTTTCACACCCTGGGCCAGGAAAGCTCCAATTCCTTCCCGATGGGCGATCTTTTCCAGCAATTTCAACATGACCTCGGCATCTCCCCACCGTAAAGGAAGCCCTTCAGTGTCTTCATCTGTCAAGAGACCCTTTTCGTAGCACTCCATGGCAAAAGCAATGCTCATCCCGGCGCTAATCGTATCTAAACCATACACATTGCACAGGTAATTACCTTTGATGATAGCCTCGACCTCATCGATTCCACAAAGGGGACCCAACATATCAACAGTTTCGTATTCCGGGCCCTCCATGGGAGGCGTGGTAAATTTTCCACCATTTACATGAGTATAGCGGCCGCAGGCAAAACTACAGCCGTAGCAGGCCCGCCGTTTAATGTTATACTTCTCATTAATCAGTTCACCGGAAACTTTATCGACGTTTTCAAAATGGGCTTTCTGGAAATTCTTCGTAGGGAGGATTCCCAGGGTGCTGTTCGGCACCATCATATTAACTGTACCAAGGGCGGGAATAGCGGCAAAGAGGTAATTCTTTAACCACTGCTCCGCTTTCTCAATGGCCTCTACAAATTGCTTCGGGTTAGCCACTTTAATGCCTCTGCTGCCGCTTACCACGATCGCTTTTAAATTTTTACTGCCAAAAACCGCTCCGATACCGCCCCTGGCAGCAGCGCGTCCTCTGTCATTAATCAAAGCAGAGTATAAAACGCCATTCTCCCCGGCCTGGCCGATGGCAGCTACAGAGACCTCAGGATCATCCAGTTCCCGGATTATAATATCTGTGGTTTCTTCAACATTCTTGCCCCAGAGATGTTTGGCCGGTTTGATTTCCACCTTGCCGTCATTAATAAAAATATAGACAGGATCCGCCGCTCTACCTTCAATGACTAAAAAATCAAATCCGGCATACTTCAACTTGGGGCCAAATCCACCCCCTGAGCGCGCCTGGTTCCAGGTCCCGGTCAAAGGAGACTTGTAGCAAACTTCATAGCTACCGCCGCTGGGACAAAGGGTTCCGCTCACTGCGCCGGTTGCGATCACTACTTTCGCCTCAGGAGACAAAGGATCCGTCCCGCCGGGCATCTCTTGATAAAGGAGTTTGGCGGCATAACCTGAACAACCCATGTATTTACGTAGCTCTTTTTCATCCAGCTCTTCTACTTTATATATGCTATCCGTTAGATTAACTCGTAATAACTGGCCGGCAAATCCATACCTCATTACATAGCCACCTCCAATTTAAGCTCTGTTCTTAGCCGCTAGGGCAACGGCCCAGGTTTCACGGCGTTTAGCGGCAGCTTTACTGGCATCCACGTACCGGATGGCTTCATGCGGGCAATGGGCTGCACATGCCGGTGAACCGCCGCATAAATCGCATTTAGCCGCCACACCTGTTTCCTCATCAACCCTGAGCACACCGTAAGGGCAAACCTTCACGCAGATACCGCAACCGGTGCACAGTTCAGCATCTACAACTACCGCACCGGTCTTCCTAACGCGCTTTAGCGCGTTGCGAGGACATACATCTATACACAAGCCGCATTGAATGCAAACCATCGGCACGTCCACCGCCGGCTCCCGGCGTATCACATAAATATTGCTCCGGGAAGGATTAATCTCTTCGTATTTGGTCAACGAACACCACATTTCACAGCGGTGGCAACCCGTACATCTAGACGGGTCCACTGACAAAACTTTAGGCACACAGATCGCCTCCCAAATACTGCCTTGATTTCAATTATAGTGTTGATTAAAATATTTACCTTACTTTTAATTAATGAAATTAGTAAAGCTTCTCACGCGGATGTTCCTCAATAGCTTCTTGCCAGAAGTTCAAGACCCCCCTCCATTGTCATCTGCCGCTTGGGCCAGCTATAGCGATATCACTATGTGCCAGCTCCATTCTATGCCAAATTTATTCGCTATTTCTGGCATAATAATTGCCTAATAGCCTTGTTAGAATTAATGCTTTCGATATTGACGAATGCAGTTCTTGTATTTCTGTTTATATATATTCTCGCTTAAATTCGGTATTCCTGCCGTACCATAATCCTTTTCATTCTACATTATCGCAAAATTGTTGGTCATATCAAACGCTGGACGCTCTTTCGTAGAGTAGTAGAACGCTATATGGCAGCTTTTAGGTCCGGCCTATCCGTTTGGCTTTCTGCTTCCTCCAGAAATGCCTCTACTTACCATACCAGGTGACATGTTGGGAAACCCGGATAGCCGCATCCCAGATCAGCTGGCAAAGCGTTAAAGAAAGGTGCGCCGCCCATGAAGACGTTAGCCCCAGGCAATTATGATAACTGGCCGCTTGAAACATTAAAGCATGATCACTTTGCAATCTATCGCCGCCATGACTATAGAAGAGCTGAAAAGCCTCTGCCTACAGCTGCAAGAGCAATGTAGAGAGCTGCCACAGCAAAATGCTGAACTGACCGCCAAGTTAAAGTGGTTTATGGAGCAGTTCCGTTTAAGCAAGAAACGGCAATTCGGTTCTTCCAGCGAACGGACCACACCTTTACAAAAGCAGCTTTTACTTTTTAACGAAGCGGAAGCCCGGCCGCAAGCGCCTGAGCCGGATTTGGAAACCATCACCTACCAGCGCCGCAAAGGGCGCGGCCGTCGAGAGATGAACCTGGAAGATCTGCCGCTAGAAGTTGTAGAGCACCTCCTGTCGGAAGAAAAACGGGTCTGCCCGTGCTGCGGCGGCCCTTTACATGAAATAAGTACCGAGGTGCGGTCAGTGGGATAAACTTGTAGCCTTCTTGCAAGACGGGTGGCTGGAACTCGACAACAACCCCAGTTAAATTGAGCTTGCTGTTGATCCCCCGTTCGGCGACAATGATCACCTGGCGCAGGCCAAAAAGTTTTTCCAGTTTTTCTAAGGCTGCTTCTAGGGTCTTGCCGTCAAAGGTATTGCCGGGGAAAAGCTCATAGCCAATGGTCCGCCCCTCGCAATCAATAAGCAGGCCCAATACCATCTGGACTTCGTTAAACTTACCGCCTTTACCTTGGACAATTCTAACAGACGCTTACCAAGTGGAAAGCAAGCGTCGCTCATTAAAGCGCGACCAATGGTTTAACCAAAGCGACCGGTTATATAATCCTCGGTCCGCTGGTCCCTGGGATTGGTAAAGATTTCCGACGTCGGGCCGTACTCTATCAGCTGGCCGTTAAGAAAAAAGGCGGTATAATCGGCTACCCGGGCGGCCTGGTGCATATTGTGGGTCACTATTACAATTGTATACTTTTCTTTCAGTCCTTTAATCAATTCTTCTATTTTCAGAGTAGAAACCGGGTCGAGGGCTGAGCAGGGTTCGTCCATGAGTAAAATTTCCGGCTCCACGGCCAGGGCCCTGGCGATGCACAGGCGCTGCTGCTGGCCCCCGGACAGGCTGACGCCAGAATCCCGGAGGCGGTCCTTGACCTCATCCCATAGCCCCACCATTTTCAGACACCTTTCCACCACTTCCTCCGCGGTGGTCCCGGGAGGCAGGCCATGCAGCCGAAGTCCTGCCGCGACATTATCAAAGATTGACATAGTAGGGAAGGGATTGGGTTTTTGGAAAACCATACCCACCCGGCGGCGTATTTCCGCCGGATCGACTTTATCATCATAGATATTCTCCCCGTCCAGAAGCACCCTGCCTCTGGTACGGGTTCCCGGGATTACCTCAAACATCCGATTCAAGCAGCGGATAAAAGTAGACTTGCCGCAACCCGAGGGGCCGATAATGGCGGTCACCTGGTTGGCGTATACCGGCAGGGTGACGTTTTTTACCACCTGGGTCTGGCCATACCAGGCGCTGAAATCCTCCACCAGTAACCTGGTATCCATATTCTAACTACCTCCCTCCACCGACCCTGCGACCTGCCAGCCGGGCGGCGATGCTGGTCACCAGGACCATGGCCACCAGCACCAGGGCAGCTCCCCAGGCCAGCCGGTGCATTTCCTCGTAGGGAGTGGTGGCATAAGTGTATATATATACCGGCAGGGAGGCAATACGCTGGTCCAGGCCGGAGTACCAGTAGCGGCTATTTAAAGCCGTAAACAGGAGGGGTGCCGTTTCGCCTGCAACCCTTGCTACCGCGAGGAGGGAACCGGTAATGATCCCCCCCATGGCGCTACGCAGGACAATGCTGTAGGTGGTACGCCACTGGGAGGCCCCCAGGGCCAGGGATGCCTCTCTCAGGCTGTTGGGTACGAGTTTTAGCATCTCTTCTGTGGTCCGGGTTACTAGCGGTAGCATGATAATGGCCAGGGCTACTCCCCCGGCAATGGCGGAAAAGCGCTTCATGGCCAGGACAATGGTACCATAGACGACGATACCTACAATAATTGAGGGGACACCGGTCATGACATCACAGATAAATCTGACCAACCACGCCAGTCGTCCCCGCCCAAACTCCGAGAGATAGATGCCTGTCAGAATGCCCAGGGGAATCCCCATTATAGAGGCCAGTCCAACTAAAATTAAGGTGCCGACAATGGCATTGGCCAGGCCGCCGCCGGGTTCGCCAACAGGCTTGGGAAGCTGGGTAAAGAAGTCCCAGTTGAGGGCCATGAGGCCCCTGGTAGCTACATAGAGAAGAATGCTGCCTAGGGGAACGAGGGCCAGCACGGTGGCACCCAAGGCCAGCACAAACATCAGGCTGCTCATAAACTTACGGCGCTCGTTTCGTCCGGCAATCATTCCCTGCTCATCCCTTCCGGTACTCTGTCTATGCGCCACACCAGCAGGCGGGCTATAATATTCAGCAACAGGGTAACAATAAATAGGACCAATCCCGCCATCACCAGGGCTGACAGGTGCAGATCGTCAAAAGCCTCGCTGAACTCATTGGCGATAATACTGGCAATGGTTTGGGCCAGTTCAAAAACCGACGGGGAAATCTGCGGTCGGTTGCCGATGACCATAGTTACAGCCATGGTTTCACCGATGGCGCGTCCCAGCCCTAGAATGACAGCCCCCAGGATGCCCGACCGGCCATAGGGAAGGACGGCCATCTTAATCGTCTCCCAGCGAGTAGCACCCAAAGCCAGCATGGCCTCCCGCTGGGAGACGGGAACGGCCAGTAAAACTTCCCGGGAAACTGCAGAAATAGTTGGTATAATCATGATGGCCAGGATAATGCCGGCCGCCAGCATGCCAAAACCATAATAAGTGCCTTGAAAAAAGGGCAGCCAGCCCAGCGTTTTTTGCAAAAATGGCTCTAAGACTGTCCGTACCCAGGGCACCAGAACAAATATCCCCCATAAACCATAGACAACGCTGGGGATAGCAGCCAGCAGTTCGACCAGGAAAGAAACGGGGGTCCGCACCCATTGGGGCGCCAGTTCAGCAAGATAAATGGCAATCCCCAGGCTCAAAGGGACGGCAATGATCAGGGCGATGAGTGAAGAAACAACCGTACCATAAACCAATGGTAAAGAACCAAAGTTGCCGTGGACAGGGTCCCACCTGGAACCGGTAACAAATCCAGGGCCAAAGCGGGTAAAGGCCAGCTGGGACCCCTTGATTAATTGAATGGCAATAACCACTATCAGGCCTACCATTACCAGGGCCGCCAGTAAGGTAAGGCCGCGAAAGACAGCATCGCCCAACCGCCTGCTTTTGTGGCTTGGCTTTTGCATTTACAATCCTCCGCCAGCTCTAGATATATAAACATTGTTGATATTCGCCGTTTACTGTCTGAAATCCTCTAAATTTGACGTACCTCCAGGGTAAATTCTCCCCGCAAGCAAAGATAGGGGAAATCATGGGCCGGGCCCATGATTCCCCCTGCTGTATGTTTTCCTTAAGAATTACTTATAAAGGGGTTCGCCCTTGTAATTGATCTGCTTGATCTTGGCTTCCGCCAGTTTCACGACGTTGTCGGGCAGCGGCGCATAGAGCAGGTCTTCGGCGAACTTTTCCCCATCATGAATAGCCCACCACAGGAATTTAACCAGTTCCGTACCCTTGTCCTTATCCTTCTGGTCTTTATACACCAGCAGGTAGGTGTATCCGGCAATTGGATAGGAGTTTTCCCCGGGGGCATTGACAATGGAAACACGCATATCTTCCGGCATATTGGCGGCGGCACCGGCAGCAGCCGCCGTCGTGGTTTCCAGGGTAGGCTCGACAAATTTACCGGCCTGGTTTTTGATGAAAGCATAAGGTAGCTGATTCTGGACGGCATAGGCGAGTTCTACATAGCCAATCCCGCCCGGCGTCTGCTTAACTGTACCGGCCACGCCTTCATTACCCTTGGCACCAATGCCAACAGGCCATTCAACAGAAGTACCTTTACCTACTTTTTCCTGCCATTCCTTGCTGATGCTGCTCAGGTAATCGGTGAAAATGTTGGTGGTACCGCTGCCATCCGAGCGATGGACGACAGTGATCTCTTGATCAGGTAGCTTGACATCCGGGTTGATGGAAGTTATAGCCGGGTCATTCCATTTTTTAATATTGCCTAAATAGATACCGCTTATAACTTCCGGGGTCAACTTGAGGCCCGTCTTAACGCCTTCCAGATTGTAAGTAATTACGACGGCACCCATAACTGTAGGGATATGGAAGAGCTGTCCCGGCGCCCTGGCCAGCTGTTCGTCCTTCATGGGGGCGTCACTACCGGCGAAATCAACCGTTTCCTCGGTAATACCCTTGATGCCGCCCCCGCTGCCGATGGACTGGTAGTCGATGGTTACATTGGGAGCCACCTTGCGATACTCGGCAATCCACTTGCTGTAAAGGGGATAGGGGAAAGACGCGCCGGCACCATTCAAAGCTACAGTTTTAGTCTTGCTGTCGGTACTACCCGCCGGCGCTTGGCTGGATTCCCTGCTCTTGCCGCAGGCGGCTAGCATCATTACCAGCGCCAGCGCCAGAACCAGCAGGACTGCCCACTTGCTTTTCTTCCTGGGCACTTAAGTTTCTCCTCCCATTTACAATAATGTGGCCGGCAGCTAACTGCCTGTCCATAGGATATTATAAAAAACTGGTGTTATGTTTAAATTAGCCCCAGGTTAATATCATGTTAAGGATTATGAAAGCCGCGCCACGCGCGGCTTTTCCAACTGGTATGAATCAAGTTTCAGCTTCCAGCCCGGCCAGTAATTACTACCATTCATCCCCGGCAATATTGCTGAGGAATTACTTATAAAGAGGTTGACCCTGGTAGTTAATCTGCTTGATCTTGGCTTCCGCCATCTTCACGACGTTGTCGGGCAACGGCGCATAGAGCAGGTCTTTGGCGAACTTTTCCCCATCATGAATAGCCCACCACAGGAACTTCACCAGTTCCGTGCCCTTGTCTTTATCCTTCTGGTCTTTATACACCAGCAGGTAGGTATAGGCGGCAATGGGATAAGCGTTTTCACCGGGGGCATTGACGATGGAAACCCGCATATCTTCGGGCATATTGGCGGCGGCACCGGCAGCAGCCGCAGTCGTGGTTTCCAGGGTAGGCTCAACAAATTTACCGGCCTGGTTCTTGATGAAAGCGTAAGACAGCTGATTCTGGACGGCATAGGCGAGTTCTACATAGCCAATACCACCCGGCGTCTGCTTAACGGTACCGGCCACGCCTTCATTACCCTTGGCACCAATGCCAACAGGCCATTCAACAGAAGTACCTTTACCTACTTTTTCCTGCCATTCCTTGCTGACGTTGCTCAGGTAATCGGTGAAAATGTTGGTAGTGCCACTGCCATCGGAACGGTGAACAACGGTGATGTCCTTATCAGGGAGCTTTACATCCGGGTTCAAAGAACTGATGGCCTTGTCGTTCCACTTCTTAATTTTACCCAGAAAAATGTCACTGATGACTTCCGGGGTCAGCTTGAGGCCTGTCTTAACGCCTTCCAGGTTGTAAGTAATTACGACGGCACCCATAACCGTGGGAATGTGGAAGATCTGTCCCGCGGCCTTGGCCAGCTGTTCATCCGTCATAGGGGCATCACTGCCGGCGAAATCAACTGTCTGCTCGGTGATACCCTTGATGCCACCACCGCTGCCGATGGACTGGTAGTCAATGGTTACATGAGGAGCCACCTTGCGATACTCGGCAATCCACTTGCTGTAAAGGGGATAGGGGAAAGACGCGCCGGCACCATTCAAGGTTATGGTTTTAGTTTCCTGGGTCTGCTTGCTCTCAGCACTTTCCTGCGTCTTACCAGCATCGCCCTTACCGCTGTTACAACCAGCCACTACCAGTACCATTACCAGAGCTATTACCAGTAGGACTACCCACTTCCTCTTTTTACTTAGCACTAAGTATTCTCCTCCTTTTAAATTAAGATGGCCAGCAGGTAACTACCAGGCAAATATAATTATAAAAGGTGGATGTTATGGCTAAATTATCCCTTAATGAATCCCTAGTTAAGGATTTATAAAATAATCGTAAACTTTTAATCAACAATTTCCCGGAAACGATACCCTACCCGGCGAATGGTTTCTATATAGATGGGGTTGGCCGGATCTGGCTCTATTTTTTCCCGCAAGTGGTGGACGTGGACATCTACCGTCCGGGTATCTGCACAGTAATCGTAACCCCAAATTTTTTGCAGTAACAGCTCTCGGCGCAGTACTTTGCCTACATTAAGAAGAAAGTAATGCATCAGTTCAAATTCCTTAGGTGCTAATTTAATAGCTGTATTGGCTATGTAAAAGCGATATTCCTGAACCTCCATTAAGAAGGGTCCTACTTGCAGCCGGGGCTGGTCAATGCCGTCAGGTAAAGTCAACCGCCGTAAGCATACCTTAACCCGGGCCAATAACTCCCGGGGGCTAAAGGGTTTAGTAACATAATCATCGGCCCCCAGTTCCAGTCCCAGAACCTTGTCCAATTCATCATTTTTAGCTGACAAGATAATTATGGGTATAGCTGCCGTCGCCTTGTTGGCCTTAAGACGGCGGCATACTTCCAAGCCGTCGATACCCGGTAGCATCAAGTCCAGAATAATGAGATCCGGTAGCGTTTGTTCAACTTTCGCCAGGGCTGTAGGCCCATCCGGGGCCGTCAGTACTTCAAACCCCGATCGTTCGAGGTTATAGCGTACCAGTTCCTGAATCGCCACTTCATCATCCACCACTAGAATTTTAGTCATTAATATCCCCTCGCCACCAGTGCTTTTAAGAAAATTGTACAATCTCAGGGTTAAAGTAACGTTAGCTTTGACTTAAAATTTTGTTAAAAGTCCTTCTGAACGGCACCAGCTGGAAGCTCAAATTAAAAGCCGGGGCGAATATACCCCGGCCGTATTATCTCGGGAAATACTAGTTTAACAGTTCCGTTGCCGCCCTGGGGACATAGGTAACGCCTTTCGGCTCACTATAAACTATCACCCCGGGCAGGTAATGCTTCTGGCCATTAATGAGCATCAGGTTCGTTCCTACCGGCAACTCGGCCCTTTTCCCGCCCCTCTCAATTATTACTTTGGGCAGGTTGGGGTTGCTGTTCTCCCAGGTAATGGCGGCATCTTTAAAGGCCTGGCGTACCGGTATGAATAATTCCTTGTTCAGCCAGGTTAGATCCAGCCCCATGGCTGCCGCCACTTTCCGGGCGATTTCTGCGTTTTCAACCGTACCGGTTAATTTCCCCGGCCCGTAGGAGTAGAGGAAGACATCTTCGCCGGTATGGCCATTGGTAGTCCACCCAATGTAGGCCCTCTTGCTGATCATAGGGCCGATTACGTAGTTCAAAGAACCGGGCTTGGCCTGGCGGATGGCAGCAATCTCTTCCTCTGTTAAATCAGTTATCCCGTAGTACCGGGCCATGACTTCCACAATATTGCTCCGGTCAGCATTCAGCCTGGCCTCCACTCCCTGGCCAGTCAGGCGGGCTTTACGCAGGGGTTCGATGACCTGCTCAAAGCTGAGCTTGGAATAGGTATGATCGCTGGCTTTATTACCAATACTCATCCCGCCGTTACCGTGGTCGGTAAAGGCCACCACCAGGGTCTGGCCGTCTTTTTTGGCAAAGTCCAGGGCTTCCTTCACGGCGGCATCAAAGGCCAGGGTTTCGCTGATGACGCCAACAGGATCATTGGCATGGGAGGCCCAGTCGATTTCACTCCCTTCAACAAATAGGAAGAAACCGTCGGGATCCTGGGACAAAATTTCGATTGCCTTGCGGGTCATCTGGGCCAGGCTGGGCTCTTTAGCCGGGTCGCGGTCAAAGTCATAGGCCATGGCATCGTCGGCAAAGAGGCCCCACACCTTAGAGGCCTTAGTTTGTAGTAGTTCCTGGGTATTGCTGACAATGGTGTAACCCATATTTTTCAGCTCATCTAACAAGTTTAAACCATCTTTGCGCGTACCGCCCTGCTCTTTAGGCAAAAGGTACTTTTTACCGCCACCAAAAGCAACATCTAACTGTTCGTAAACCTGCTGTTTCCCAATTTCTTCGTAATTACTACGGCTGTGCCAGTGGGAAGAGAAGGCTGCCGGTGTGGCATGCTGCAGGTTGGAGGTGGCAACTAAACCTGTCGCTTTGCCCAGGAGTTTGGCTCCCTCCAGAACGGTAGCCAGGGGCCTGTACGGGTCGCCGGCATTGAAGGAGGCCGCTCCCGGAACGGTAACACTAGCGGCGGCAATACCGATAAATTTGTCGTTTGACTTATAGCCGGTGGCAAAGGCGGTGGCTGCCGGGGCGGAGTCGGTTATAAGAGATTCCGCTGAATAAGTACGGACCGCGCCGCTGACCATCTCATCAAGGGCCAGGGGACCACCCTTGTACCAGCGGGCCAGGGTAGTATGGCTGGCACCCATGCCGTCCCCAACCAGGATAATGACGTATTTTAGCCGTTGCCGCTGCTTCAGCCGGCACCAGGGGCAGGAAAACAGCAGCGAGCAAGGTAACTACCAGGACCAGGGAAAACAATCTCTGGTAACCACTATGGGTAACCCGTGAGCCGAAAAAGGGCATTGACAAAAACCTCCCTGTTAAGATTTGATGTCTCTATCATAGCAAAGAGTGTTTAAAATGAAGTAAAGCCGCGGTTATCCCGTTTTTAAAATAAGGTAAAATATTTGTTAATTGCCAGCCTGGCAGCCAGCTTGCGGGTTAAAACTGACACCCTCATATAGGACAAGCCGGGGTTAAATACAGCTTAGGTTTTATCTGACCAGCGTTAAAAATAATCCGGCGTCTTTTACGGCGAAAATACCGTGCGGGGCTGGCAAGCCCGTTCCAAAAGTAATACCGCCGTAAAATTAAAGGCGGGGTCCCGGCTCTGAAGCTGGACCCCGCCGCTAATATTTTTTAAGCAACTTTTTTGCCCTCGCTTACCTCAAAATTAGCCTGAACTTGCTTCCCGCCTTCAAGCTCAGCGATTTTGCGCACCACCTGTTCCTGCATCTGCCGCAGTTCCCGCGGCCCTTCCACTGTCTTTTCCAGGAGCCAGTAACATTCTTTTAGTAGGGCAACCAATTTTTGCCTCAACATTTTTCTTACCTCCCCGGAGTGTTGTGTCCTTTTCAATTGTAATTGTAACGCCCCCAGGTTAAGAACAAATGAAGCTTAGATTATATCTCAATTAAAAATAAGCCTTTTAAAGTGTTGTCATATAAATTGCTATTATTTCAGTGTAGTTTTATACTGGAAGTAAATCCTGAATAAAGGAGATGGCTGTTAGTGTTCCCTTCCAGGCGTCCCCTGGCTGAAGTTACGCGGGAACTGGTGGCTGCAGCTACCGGAAAAATCCCGGCCGATACCGTCATTAAGAACGGCAAAGTAGTCAATGTCTTTACGGGCGAGATCCTGCCCTGGGACATTGCCATTAAGGATGGCCGGATAGCCAGCGTCGGTGAGGTCAGCCGGAGCATCGGCCCGGCAACGGAGATAATTGATGCCTCAGGTTACTACCTCTGTCCCGGTTTTATGGACGGTCATGTTCATGTGGAAAGCAGCATGGTGACGGTAACCCAGTTTGCCCGGGCCGTCCTCCCCGGCGGCACGACGGCGATATTCATGGACCCCCATGAGATCGCCAATGTCCTGGGGCTGGAAGGGGTAAAGTTAATGGTGGACGAAGGCCGGGACCTCCCTTTAAAGGTTTTTGCCACCATGCCCTCCTGTGTCCCCGCTGCCCCGGGCTTCGAGGATGCCGGTGCCGTCTTCGGCCCGGCGGAAGTAGCCAGCGCCATGGGGTGGCCCGGGATCTGTGGCCTGGGGGAAATGATGAACTTCCCCGGCGTCCTGGCCGGCGATCCCGGTGTGCACGGCGAACTGGAGGCCACCTTAAAGGCCGGCAAACCCGTTACCGGCCACTTCGCGCTGCCAGGTGATTTCCAGGGCCTGGCCGCCTACACTGCCGCCGGCATCTCCTCCTGCCACGAATCTACCTGCAGGGAAGACGCCCTGAACCGGCTGCGCCTGGGTATGTACGCCATGATGCGGGAAGGTTCGGCCTGGCATGATATTAAGGCTACGATTAAAAGCCTGACGGAAACCAGGATCGACAGCCGCCGCGCCGTCCTGGTCAGCGATGATACCCACCCGGAAACCCTGCTTTCGGCCGGGCACTTAAACCATGTGGTGCGACGGGCCATAGAGGAAGGGCTGGATCCCGTCCGGGCCATCCAGGCAGTAACTATTAATACCGCCGAATGCTTTGGTGTCGCCCGGGACCTGGGGGCCATTGCTCCCGGCCGCTGTGCCGATATCCTCTTCCTGAAGGACCTGGCCGGTGTGGAGGTGGATAAGGTCATGGTCGACGGCCGGGTGGTCGCTGCCGGCGGCCGGATGTTAATTGACCTCCCTGCCGTCACTTATCCCGACCGGGTGCGTCATTCGGTCCACTTAAAGGAACCCTTGACGGCTGCCCACTTCCGCCTGGCGGCCCCGGCAGGCAGGAGCCAGGTCCAGGTCCGGGTGATGGAAATTATTGAGGCTAATGTCATTACCCGCCACGTCATCACCACCATGCCGGTTGTTGACGGGCAGCTCCAGGCTACCACCGGCGGGGACCTGGCTAAAGTAGCCGTCGTTGAGCGTCACGGCGGTAATGGCAGCATCGGCCTGGGCTTTGTCCGGGGCTTCGGCTTTCAGGGCGGAGCCGTCGCTTCGACAGTCGCCCACGACAGTCACAATCTCCTCATTGTCGGCATGAACGACGCCGACATGGCCCTGGCCGGCAATACCCTGGCCCAATGCGGCGGTGGTATGGTAGCCGCCCGGGACGGCAAGGTCCTGGCCCTCCTGCCCCTGCCCATAGCCGGCCTCATGTCGGACCGGCCGGTGGAAGAAGTCGCCGGGCAGGTTGCTGCCGTCCAGTGGGCCTGGCAGGAGCTGGGCTGCCGGCTGGTGTCGCCCTTTATGACCATGGCCCTCCTCTCCCTGCCGGTACTGCCGGAATTGCGCCTGACCAACCGCGGCCTGGTAGACACACTGCAGTTTAAATTCGTTGATCTAATTGCAGACTAAATGATAACCCCCGGTTTAATTACCGGGGTTTTTTAGCTTGCAGCGTTGCCGACTGGAGTTAACTTTCTTCCCTGCCCTGAAAGGTATGTTCGGTTTAGAGGCGCTGGCTTTAAAGGTTTAACTAGACTAGTGACTTGACCGTCGAGGGTTGATATAGTAATCTTATGGCTAATCACCATTCTTTAACAATCTTAAAAGGTCCCCAAAAACCTTCGTGCGAACGAATCTCTCCATAGACAGGTGAACCTCAATGCACGATCCTGAACTGCAAAACCTCCTCAGTCTGGCTCGGTCAGGCGATGAACAGGCCCGTGAACAATTGATTCGCACCTACCGTTCCTACATAGTCGAGGTAGCAGCGGGATACTGCGGACGGCAACTGGAATGGGAAAACGACGATGAATTGAGTATCAGCCTGCTGGCTTTCAGTGAAGCCATCGACACATATAACCCCTCCTCCGGAAAAGAATTCCGTAACTATGCCCGGATGGTTATTAAAAACCGCTTGATCGACTATTTTCGTAAAGAAGCCCGCCACCGCCACCTCCCCTTGGAAGGGCCTTCCCAGGACAGTGAAGAGGTCCCCCAATGGGAGGCTAAAATGGCCTGGGAGCAGTACCGGGATGACCAGCTAGCCCAGGAGCGAGCCGAAGAGATGGCCTGTTTTGAACAGGTCCTGCAGTTTTTCGGGTTTTCCCTGGGAGAACTGGAGCGATCCTGCCCCAAGCACCGGGATACCAGGGACACCCTGGTAAGGGTTGCCCGCTTTTTAGCTAGCCGGGAGGACCTGGCAACTTACGTCAACCGTTACAAACAACTACCCCTTAAGGAACTCTCGCGGGCCACTGGGGTAAGTAGAAAAGTCCTAAAACATGGCCGCCAGTATATTTTGGCCGTGTTTTTGATCGTTTCCAGGAATGATTTCTCTCACCTGCGCTCGCTTTTTTCTTTATCGCTGGAAACCCTACCCGGGACAGGAAAGGATGTTTTGAAACAGACAACCGGCTTAAAGGGAGGTGACCCGCGGTGACCAGATTAAGGGGAATAGTAATCAAAACCCAGGGACGCTGGATGTGGGTAGCCACCGAGGACCGCCGGTTCATGCGCTTTCCCCTACCTCGCCAAGGGGTTAAGCCTGGCCAGGAAATATGGGTAACCCCCTCCCGGGCCGTTACCTTAAGCTTAATCCACCGCCGGCTGCTGCTAGTCGCCAGCCTACTGATAGTATTGTTTTTCGGGGCAACATTGGCCCGAATCCTTTACGCGAGTCCCGTGGCATACCTGGCCCTGGACATCAACCCCAGCCTGGAGTTGGCCGTCAATTCCTCCGGCAGGGTAGCAGGCATTCTGCCTTTAAATCAAGACTCTCAATTGCTTTTGGAGGACCTTCCTGTTAGAGGTAAGGATATATATGAATCTCTGGGGATGATAATCCGGGAGTCCGAAAAAGCAGGATACATTTCACCAGAAAAAGAGAACCTGGTCCTTTTGACCGTCGTCTTCGCACGGCCTAAAGACAACCTGCTGGATACTGGGCGAATAAAAGAAGTAGTCCTATCCCCCATGGCCCAAGCCGGAATGAGAGGCAAGGTAGGCATTCAAACCGCGTCATTGGAAGAAAGAGAAAAAGCCCGGCAAGCAGGCTTATCACTCAACAGCTACCTGATTATCAAGAAAGCTTCCCTAAAGGCTCTCCCATTGAACCTCCTTCCGCAGAGTACACCCGGAGTGGAGGATATTGTTGAGAAACTGGCCGCCGAAGGCGTAAATTTAGAACAACTAGTGGATAACGTAGGCGTTACCTATCCTGGTACTAGCAATGATAATAGTACGAACGTCAGGCCCAAGGGAACACCTGCCGGCTACCTGCCAGGGAAAGTTTCTGAAGGTGACCCAACGGTTGTAACACAGTCGAAGCCAGGAAAGAAAATACCAGAGAACCAGTTCCCTACCGGTAGTGAACCCGGTTCCTCTGAAGGAAACGTATCCAACCAAGTATCGGGCCCGGTAACTGGCATGTATGAACCAGATCAAAACGGCCGGAACAGTAAACCATTAACCCCGTCTCAAAAAACTGATATGGGATCAATCCCGGACAATAAATTCCAGAACGCGGCGGGGGAGGACGAAATGGAAAACGAGACGGAGATAGTCCCGAGAAGGGAGGAAGACGAAGACAAAGATGGAGATAGTGATAAAGACGAAGAGGGAGATGGTGATAAGATAGAGGGGGATGACGATACAGCTGGCCCGGGCACGCAAGAAGTCGAAGAAGCGGAAACAATACGGATACCATACCAACAGAGGGAGGCGGGAAATAGGTGAAATCACGGATAGGGGCGAGGACAAACGACAATAGCCCCGGGCAGGAACCTGCCGCAAGAGAAGGTAAGTCTGATGGAGAAAATTTAGATGACGATACAGATGACAAAAATCTTTGGCGATGGTACCCGAAATTTTTTTCTTGGCACGCAATAAAGGATGAGGGTGGAAAAAGCACCCAACTAAAACCTTATATTCACCGTCAAAGGCAAAATCACCGAAAGGTGGTGACGCAAAGCCATGGGTCTAAAGTAGGATCTACTATGATCGCCAGGCTGCCGGTTTCTTGGGGCAGTCATCTGCCCTCTTAATTTCTGTTTCAGAATTCGACAATAAAAAAAGCGAGGAAAGGAGAAATGCGTATGCTGAACAACCGGTTGAAAAAAGTTTTTGTCGTGATGGTTTTAACTGTCTTTCTGGTGGCCATATACTCCGTTGGCGGAGCCACGGCCAGTACGGACAGTCAACCCGGCTCTTCCACCATACCCTCAGGGGATACCGCTACCAGTTCCAATGTCGTAAACAACACCGGTGGGACTGAAGCCGACCAGGACATTGAAGAGGCGGACGAAGATAAGGACGAAGACGAGAAAGGGCCCAAAGATGAAGATGAAAATGAAGATGAAAATACGGACGAGGAAGAAGATAACGAACTTATCGACGACAAAGATGAGAACGAGGATACAGACCTGGAAGTAGACCTGAACGAAGAACAAAACCAGGAAGCAGAAAAAACTGCTGAAAAACTGGCGGAAATCCAGGAAGACCTGGCCAAGGCCATGGAGAAACTAACCCAAGACCCCCAGAATACCGATGCCTACGAAGACCTGGCCCAAGCATACGCCGCTTTGGGGCAATGGGACAAGGTATCTGAATATGCCAGCCAGTTGCTGGCCCTGGAACCAGAAAATGAAAATGCTGGCGTCCTGTTAGCCACCAGCATGTACAATCTAGGAGATGAAAAAGGAGCATTGCAACTGCTTCAGGCCATGGCAGAAAGGGAAGCAGACGACGATGACGTTTACGAAATGTTAGGAGAGCTACTGGAACTGCAAGGCGAACTGGACGAAGCCCTGGAGAATTACGAGAAGGCCGCCGCCCTCAACCCCAATGACCCCAATATCTTCGACCAAATTAGTAAAACCTATCAGAATTTGAACAAAGAAGGGGTTAAAGTCTTCGTAAATGGTAAAAAGCCGACTTTCGATGTACAGCCACAAATCAAAGAAGGACGAACTTTGGTCCCCTTCCGAGCCCTGGCAGAAAGCCTGGGAGCTCAAGTATCCTGGGACGGAACTAAGAGACAGGTTACCGTAGTCCGAGCTGATATTCAGATTCAACTTTCGGTTGACAGCCCTGAGGCAATGGTAAACGGCACTCCTGTAACGTTGGATGTACCGGCCTCCATAGTAGATGGCCGGGTAATGGTCCCGTTAAGATTCATCGGCGAAGGCCTTAAGGCCAGGGTTACCTGGGATCCCTCTAGCCAGATGGTAATTGTGAAGCAGTAACCAGAAGCGGGTTGGCCCCGGCAACAGAACAGTTTTGAAAAGGGATCGGCCTTGTCTTTCCATGGTATCCCCCGGTTACCCAATAGGTCTGGATTGCATCTAATTCGCTTGTTACAATCATTCATGTTGCCGGCTAATATGAACCTGTAGTTTATACAGCACTCCCTCAAAGCGGACCGAGGGTAGGCGAAACCATTTACAGAAAAGGTTAAACGCAAAAGTTAACCTGCATTCGGATAAGGGATGCCGTTTATCTTCCTTTGTGGCTAGGCGCTTCTGCTTAGCCGTTTCTTTTTCCTCATCCTTTTCCCAGCCCTGGTATCCTTTTGACTTCCACAATTAATATTTATCTGGAGGTAAAATCAAAGCGATGGGAATTTTTGCCGCCCCTGGCGGCCCGGCGCGAGCGCCGCATGAAGTAATAAGCGAGAAGCAGGATGGGAGGGGTGGTAAGCTGGGTCAGGGTGAAGAAGCCCAGGCCCCAGTGGGGAACAATATAACCCCACACTTCCAGGGGGTTATCCCGCACTGTTTCCTCAACAACGGCCCGTAAAACCTGGTGATAGAAAATAAAGGACCAGAACTGGTAGCCGTGGGGTGGATTTTTGCTCTGGACATAAAAATAACGGGCCAGTAAAAGGAGGCCAATGGCCGAACCTATGACCTGGGCCGGCCAGCGGCCGAACCAAAAATCCGTAGGCCGGCCTAAGACCTCTTGGTTAAAGATGTTGGCGATACGCACGAGGAAATAGCCGAAGGCCAGACCCGGTACCACCAGGTCCGCCAACTGGTTGGCATCAACCCTTTTCCAGCGGGCATAAAGCCAGCCGGCCAGGAAGCCTCCCAGGAGGCCGCCGTGCCAGGAGAGGCCACCTTCGTAGATTTTAAGTATCTGGATGCGGTCCGTCAGGAACCAGGTGGGGTAATTGGCCAGGACAAACATCAACCGTGCCCCGATAACGCCGGAAATAATGACAATAATGGCCAGGTTGAGGAGAAAGTTTTCTTCCAGGCCCCGCCTCAGGCCCTCCCGGTACAGGTACCAGGAACCCACCAGGAAAGAGAGGGCCATAAAGATGCCGTACCAGCGCACCGCTATAGGTCCCAGGTGAAAGGCAATTGGATTGAGATCTACTAACAAGTTCATTCCTCCACAGTAAAAAAATGTCGCTTGCTACTTGTAGTATAACCGTTGCTTTTCCCTGACGCAACCGCTAAATAATGATGTCGCTTTTTTTGTCGTTCCGCACTGCCACCCGGCCGCCCTTTATGACACAGACCTTTTCAACCTGCCCAATGATAGCTTCAGCCGGGCTGGTAGCATCCAGGAGAACCAGGTCGGCCCGGTCACCGGCTTTAACACCGTAAGCTTTAAGGCCAATGGCGGCCGCGGCGTTATAGGTGCCCATTTTCATAACGTTTTTGAGCTCCAGGGGCGTTCCCATCTGCAGTACCTGGGCGGTAATCAGGGCCTCCTCCAGCATATTGGCGTTCCCAAAGGGGCGGAAGGCATCGCGGATGTTGTCGGAAGCATAGGCTACATTTACTCCCGCTGCCTGGAGTTCCCTGACCCTGGTGACCCCCCGCCGGACCAGGCCCTTATCCCGGCGGCCCATGAGATAGAGATTGCAGGACGGTAAAGTAATAACGCTAATGCCTGCCTCTTTCACGGCGGCAATGGTCCGGCTGGCCTTCTCTTCATCCACAGCCGCCAGGCCGCAGCAGTGACCGGCCACCACCCGGCCCTGGAAGCCGGTCTGGATGGTTTTAGCCGCTATATACTCCAGGGAGGCAACCGAAGGGGCATCAGTTTCATCAACGTGGAAATCAATCAAGACATTATAACGCGCAGCCAGATCAAAGATATAATCTACCCATTCCTGCATCCTTTCGGACAGGTGGGGGGCACCGCCCAGGCCGTCTACCCCCAAGCGCAGGGCCTCTTCGAAAAGCTCCTGCAAAGGGGGTGCCGGTGCCGCTTCCAGTTCGCTGGCCATGGCAAATACCTGGAGATCGACTTTACCCGCGAATTCTTCTTTAAGGGTCAAAGCAGCTTCTACAGCCCGCAGTCCCAGGCTCTCGTTAACGGTAATATGGGTGCGCATGACCGTCGTGCCGTGGCGCAGGGCCATTAAAAGCACCCGGCGGCCGCGATCCACAAAATCGTTTTTATCCATATTCCGGCTGCGCCGCTGGAAATCCTCGATGGCCTCTGCCAGGGAGCCCGCGCCTTCCTGGGGCGCCGTCAGGGCCTTGTCCAGGTGGGTGTGGGCATCCACAAAGGCCGGTATCAGGAGTCTCCCTGCCGCATCTACCATTTGCCGGGCCGAACCGGCCACTCCTCCCCCGGCGGCAACAATATAACCGTCCTTAATGGCTACATCCACAGTCCCCGGCTCATCCATGAGCCGCGCACGCCTGATTAACAGATCATTCATTTTTTATCTTCCTTCCTGATAATTACATTGGTTAATATTTAACCTAATCTTAATCCTACCACAGGAAAAATTAATGGTCAATGGACAAGGATTCTGTTATTTCATGTCGAATATTGCTAGAGATTCTGGTAAATCATGGTCCGGTATCAGGAAAGGTGTTATGTTTATTTGGATCTTAATGTGTCACCAAGCCCCATAAGGGAGAGGGCATGTAAAAAGCGCCGGAAACGCCCGGCGCTTTTGTTTTAAGCCTCAGCCTGCTCTTTCTGGCATCCAAGGTTGGGGTAAAAGAGGGTCCGTTTTTCCCATGTGCGCAGGACAACCTGGTTATCATTGCGGGCCAGCACATACTGAGGTAAAATGGGTGTCTTGCCCAGGCCGTGGGGAGCGTTGATTATATAGGTAGGTACGGCCAGCCCGGAGGTATAGCCGCGCAGCTTCTCCATTATTTCCACGCCTTCCTCAATGGAGGTGATAAAGTGGGTCGTCCCTTTTACCGGCTTGGCGTGGAAGATATAGTAGGGCCGTACCCGGATTTTCAGCAGTTCCTGGTTGAGCTTCCTCATGATAAAGGGATGGTTATTGATGCCCTTTAATAAAACCGCTTGGTTCCCCAGAACCACCCCGGCCTGCACCAGGCGGTCGCAGGCCGCTTTCGCCGCCGCCGTAACCTCCCGCGGGTGGTTAAACTGGGTATTGAGGTAAATTGGCGGGTGCTTGGCCAGTACCTGGCACAATGCCGGCGTAATACGCTGCGGTAAGGTAACCGGCACCCGGGTGCCCAGGCGTTTGATTTCCACATGGGGGATATTATCCAGTTCCGTTAACAACCAGTCGATCATGGCATCACTCAGCATTAAGGCATCGCCGCCGGTGATCAGGACATCACGGATTTCTTCATTGCGGCGGATATACTCCAGGGCCTGCTCTAACTCCCGACGGCTGCGGCCCCGGTCAACTTCACCGATATTGCGGCGCCGCTGGCAGTGCCGGCAATACATGGCACACTGGTTGGTGACGTTAATAATCAAGCGGTCGGGATAACGGCGGGTAATGGCTGGTGCCGGTGACGTTAACTCTTCATCCATGGGGTCAAGTACCCCGATATTATCCTCCAGTTCGGCAGCACTGGGTAAGGCCTGGCGCCGGATGGGGCAGGCGGCATCCTTGCCCATGAGGGAAAGGTAATAGGGCGAAACAGCCCAGCGATAGGTACGCTCAACCCTCTTGATGGCTTCCTTTTCCGTTTCAGTTAAGGGAATTAATTCCTCCAGGACATCAACCGACGTAATCCGGTGCTGCAATTGCCAGCGCCAGTCTTCCCAGTCAGCCTCCCTGGCACCAAAATAGGCCATAATCCGCTGCCGGTTGGCTTCAATCTCCGCTGCGGCTTCCAAACCGCTGGGGATGGCCTCCCTGGCATCCAGGTAATCAATAATTCTGGCCTTTAACTCAGCTGCCCTTTGTAGGGCCATTTCCCTCCTCGCTTCCCTGCTTACCAGCCTCCCTTTGTTTGGATAAACATGCACAACAGGTCGCCTCCTTTCCTCATGTAAAATAAAAACCCCGGCCTGAACCGGGGTTTTCTGCACACCAAAGTAAAGGGGTATGGTCCCTCTTTCACTTTCCACGCTTACGAAGTTAGCTGCCGGGTTCGGGTCGAAAGCTAACCCTACCCCGCACTCAGTTTTTTCCCTTGCTCCTTTGCTTTCTCCAAAATTTCCTTTAGGATAATGGGATTTTAGGGAAGACGTAAAGACTACTGAGTGCGGGGATTCACCCCAAAAAGTTGGTTCCCCCGTTCCCTTAAAAGGGATTCAGCGCTTGCTTTATTAAGTTGTTCTATATAATTCTAACATGAGGCGCAGGGATTTGTCAACCTAACTTTTTTCCATTTTTTCCCATACGCCGGCGCCGCCAGCAATAATAGATAGAACCGGCGGTAATGGCCAGCAGTACTAGGATCAGCAGGATATCCATCCACCAGGTGGCATACCGGCGGTAAAAGTGCCACCACCTCAGGAGATAATGGGCCCCTTTCCAGCTAGCATACTGCCAGGCCAGGGTCCAGGTAAAGGCCCCCAGGGCTGAATAAAGGGTATAAATGCCAGCCTCCATCCCCAGGACGCCCGCTGCCAGGATGGTCGGCGTCCTGATGGGACCGAACCAGCGGGCGAAAATAATCACTGCCGCTCCATAGCGGCCCAGCCAGTAACGGGCTGAGGCCAGGCCATCCTGCCCCAGGCCCCGGTGTAAAAAACGTTCGATTAGACCGCGTCCCGGCCTGGCCCCCAGCCAGTAGCCCAGCAAGTTGCCCAGGAGATTGCCGGCGGTGCCAACCAGTACTGCCCCCCAGAAGCTCATCTCCCCGCGTTCAATTAAATAACCGGCGGCCAGGAAGGCCGGTTCAAAGGGGATACCCGGCACACCTGTGCCTTCGATGACCAGCAGGCCAAAGAGGACCACATAGACGTGAACGGCTGTCACTGCTCTACCCCGCCTGCCGGCCGGTAACGGGCCACCACCGTCCGGGCGCCGTAAACCTGCTGGCCTACCCGGACGGCAAAGTCGACATCCTCCCTGAAGATAACCAGGTCTACCTGGGAACCCCGTTCGATAAAGGAAACCTTCTGGCCCCGGGTAACGGCCTGGCCGGAAGAAATAAAACAGTTAATCTTATTGACAAACTTATCGGCAATCTCGACCATGGCCAGCTGAATGTCATGGCCCCTTAAGAAGATGGTCAACCGTTCATTTACCAGGCGGTAGCGATGGCTGAAGAGATCTACCGCCCGCCGGAGATAGGTGAGGCGAATATATTCCCACAGGTCAACCATGGGTAAATTAACCCTGGCCTGGGTATGGACCATATTCTCCACCCGGGCATCAATGGGAGCGTAGTTAAAATGGACGTCCAGGGGAGACATATAGATACCCACAATCCAGCCCCTCTCGCCAAGGCCAGGGGCCTTCATTATTTCCTCAATGGGAATGGAGCGGCCCAGTTTTTCCGCTACCACTTCGCCGTTGCGAAAGGGCTTGATATAGACCACCTTGCCGTCGGCCGGGGCCAGGATGGCCCCTTCCTCTTGCGGCGCTACCCGCACCGGGTCGCGATAAAACCATACCTTCCGCAGGTACCAGAAGATGCCCCCGCTAATGACGGCAAGGGCTGCCAGGATCTTAAAAAAGGTCACCATTCCGACCACACTTTCTTGATATTATAGGGCATCCTGGGTAAATAATAACCGCAAAAGCCGGCCAGCATCAAGGGCCAGCTGACCTTTCCCGGTGGCAGGGGCCGGGGCTTTAAAACCCCATTGCGGTAGGCATTATCCAGGGCAGCATAGGTGGCCAGGGTTCCCTCCTGGAGCCAGAGTTCCTTAACGGTGTCGGCAGGGGTACGGCGGAACAGGTCTTCCGGCACCGGCAGGAGCCGGGTTAAGTCACGGTAAACCGGGCGTAACTCCTCAATGTAACCATCTCTAGCTACCTTCAGGCGCAGGCTATTGTAAAACTTTATATCACCGGGATAATCTACATCAGCCAGGAGGATGGCCTGGATACACTCCAGGAGAATCCGGATGCGTGCCAGGTCCCACACCGGGTCAAAAACCCGGATCTCCAGGGTACCCAGGCGTTTGGATTCAATAAGGTCCTGGAAACGGTAACGCCTGTCCTCCCTTAAAGGCCCGATGGCAAAAGCCTCGACCCAGCGGTAGGACTGGCCGTAATAACGGTTGCCGGCAACGGGAGAGTTGATTACCAGTAAGGCCAGAAGGGGTAAAAAGTAGACCAGGTTGCGGTAGGCCCGGTCGCGATCCGGGAAACCGCTGATATGGACGTGCATGCCGCAGATATTGGTAGGCTCCTCCTGGTCGAAGAGGTGTCCCACCGGGACGATCAGGCCGGAACAGACGGCCGCCAGCTCCCGGCGACGGCGCTGCAAATCGACCAGTAGGTCCGGTATTTCCGCAAAGGTCCCGGTAGATATCTCAATGCCGCTCATAAGGCCAAAACGCAAATCCTTGCCCCGGGTAAAGTTGCAGGCCGTATGAGTATAATAATCGGCCGGGTCCCGCCAGAGAAGGCGGGCCAGGTAGTACAGGGATTGGAGTGTGGGCCGCTCCGGTTCGGTAATGAAAACTTCTTCTTCCAGGCCAAAGAGGAGGGGCGCCATTTATATATCGCCCCCATTTACTTGTAAAAGGCGCCAGGGTATCCGGTCCAGGGGTATTTTACCGATAGATGTGGTGGCGGTAAACATCAGGTGATGCTCTCCCGGTGCTACCAGATCCGGTAAAGCTATCTCAACACTGTGCTCGCTGAAGGTTGCCCGGACGATACCCGGGTCATAATCGTCCGGCCGGGTCAGCCACCTGACTTGCTTTTCCCCGGCGGCTACCTGAAAGGTGAAACGACGCACCTGATCGCTAGATTTACCGGGCAACAGGTAGATGCTGGCCGTATATATTACTGGAAAGCCCGGCCGGCCCCAGGTATCCAGGCGTACAAAGGTGGTGTTGCCGGCCTGCAGGAGGTAAGCCGCTTTCAGATCACCGCCCCGTTCCAGTTTCCTGGTAAGCTGGTCACCGGCAGGATCAAAGGCTATCCGCGCCGCGTCGGGCCAGCCAGTAAAGTCGCCGTTCTCTCCCGGGCCTGCCTCAGCCCTGACCACCTGCTGCTCCGGAAGGCGGGAGAAAACTTCATTGGGCCGCTCAAAATTGGCCAGGAAGGTCGGCATGACCAGTTCCTGGGTCCGGTAGGCGGCCAGGGCCTTTTTCTTCCGGGCCAGGGCAGCCGGCGACAGGGGCAGTTTATACCAGGGTGTACCTTGGGCCAGGAAATACCCGGGGGGCAACAGGGGTTTAGCTTCCCGCTCCAGGACGGGTAACATTTGCCAGGTACCGGTATGAATAACAAAGGTATAAAGGCGTGGCCTGAAGGATGGGTCTTCTCCCCTGACTTTTCCTGTGGCTGCCAGGGTAAAAGCCCCCGTGGCCCAGTGATCAGGGTGACTATCATTGGTATCAGTTACATAAATATCGGTAGGCCGGTAATCTTTGAGGATTTCTACCAGCGTCTGTAATAAAGCCGGGGCTGTATAGGGTTCACCCGGAGCAAAGGCCAGTTTATAGGGTACCGCCGCCTGGCGGGTATAAACGGAGGTATAGGGTCTATCCTGGCGCCAGTATCCCAGCCACATGGGGGCCAGGCCGCCGTCGGGATAACCCAGAAAGATGATATCACCGGTTTTAACTCCCACGACCCCCAGGGCGGTGATGGCTTCCTGCTGCCGTACCCGCCCGTATTGCAAAAAGTCGCTGGCCCCTGCCGGCAAATGACCATTGAACCTTTCCACTCCCCGCCGGAACCCATCGCCGTTGGTCATAAAAATTACCTTAACGGTATCCCCCCGTTCTCTAGCCTCAGCCATGAGGCCCCCGGCCCCGAGGGTTTCGTCGTCGGGATGGGGCGAAATGACCAAAATCCGGTGGCCTCCGGCCAGGAGTTCCAGATCAGGCATCCTCCCGGCGGCGGCTGCCGCCGCCTGCAGCATCAGGATATCATAATTCAAGGCTGCCGCCAGCACGAGCAGTAAAAGCAACAGTGCTACCGGCCGTGCTTTTATCTTTTTCCGCGTCAAACGCAAGATGTAGCCCAGGATGTCTTTATACATCCCCATACGGGCGACTACGCCCCGGTACAAACCCCGCTTTTCTTCCTTCATGATATGGGTCATATTGGCCAGGGGTATTTTCTGCACCCGCCAGCCCCGGGCGCGGGCTTCACTGGTAAGCAATACTTCGACCTCAAAACGGCTTTTTTCTGCTCCCACCGCCAGGAACAATTCTTTGCGTATGGCCCGCTGCCCGGAAAGGTGGGGAGCAACCACCTGGGCCAGGTCTGTAAGCGATCGTCCCCGGCTGAAAATACCTACCGTCATATCGGCGCTGCCGGCCAGTAAAGGAGCAACCAGGGCTTCGACATGGGCTACCGTCAACCCCTCCAGGTCGGCATCCAGGAAAAGCAGGATATCCTCCCGGGCCGCACGGGCACCAACAGTCATGGCCGCCCCTTTACCCCCATTGGTAGCCAGCTCAATTACCCGGGCACCATGGCGGCGGGCAACACTGGCCGTAGCATCTTGCGAACCGTCGCTGACTACGATGATTTCGACGATGCTGGCCACTTCTTTTAAAGTATCAATTACTTTACCCACCGTAGCTGCCTCGTTGTAAGCCGGGATAATGGCACTGACGCCCCTTGAATAGAGTCCTGCACCTGTCACTATTTTTCTCCCCTGTACCTTACCTGGCTAGATCATAGTTGCTAGTTATTTCGCCATAGAATAAACTTTTCCTTCCCCTGACAATATTATTGCCCTGGAATTGCTCCAGGGCAACATCGGGCAGGATCTTTAAGCGATTTTTTGTTGTTTTTTCCCCTGAAATTCTCCGGCCTTTAGTTCCCGGTACCAACGGGCATGGTGTTCGCGGACAAACCTGGCGGATACCTTACCTGAAAGCATGCCGTTGATGGACTCCCGGGAATTGGGGTGCCCCAGGGCCAGGTAAATATGGCCCAGGATGACGCCGCCCATGACCAGGGCCCCGGCCGAGTGCAGGGGCAGGGCCCAGGCCACCAGGGTAGGGGCAACGCTATCCCGCAGGAGCAAGATCCAGCCGGTAACGGCCATTAAAATGGAGCCCACAATGGTCAGGAGGGAGTTGAGTTTTTCCCCGGCGTTAAACTTGCCCTGCTCTGGAAGCTGCACCTTCAGCCCGAAAAATTCTCTGGGGAAGGCGGCGATAAAGCGGAGGTCGTCCCGGCCCCAGGTAAGGCACTCCTTGAGCCATTGCCCAACCGTACGTGGCGTGCCTAGCAGCAGGATAATTACCGTCAGGAAAGTAAAGGGATAGGCCATAACGTGATGAATGCTGCGAAAGAGACGCAACCCCTCGGGGCCTATCAGGCTGGCGTAGCTGCGGAAGACCAGGGCTGAACCCGTCAGCAACAGGACGACAAAAGTGATGCCATGGCTCCAGTGACCCAGGCGCTCGGCCAGGTTAAAGCGCTCCACCCTTTCTTCAGGCATTATTGCCGCCTCCTTTGAATATGAGATATGGGAAGTGGGAAGTGAGAGGTAGGATCCGTGGTGGCAACTGGCTGCGCCAGTTACCGGATTAAAAGCCTCTCTGCTCGCAATCCAGAATATTAATCCCCGTGATTTCTTTCCTTTTTAACTGTGTTGATCACTAAACTGGCAACTACAGCGCCGGCAGCCAGGCCCATGACGGTCTTCCCGCCCGGGTGGACAATATCCTGCCAGATGCGTACGGCACTGGATTCCTTGAGATCCGGGGGCAGGAAGGAAGGATCCAGGTTCCGCGGCGGTACATAAAAGATGGAAGTCCCTTTGATCTGGACGGCTTTCCTGGCGGCTATGGCCCGGGATAACTCGCTCCCCTTATCTTCCAGGTCGCCAAAAATCCTGGCCCCGGCCATACAGGTGTCCACGCAGGCCGGTTTTTGCCCGTTCTCTACAAAGTCATAGCAAAAATAACACTTCTGGACAATATTCCGTTCCGGGTTAAAGCTACGGGCGTCATAGGGGCAGGCCGACTGGCAATAACGGCAGCCGATACACTTCTGCTCATCAACTACAACAATACCATCGGCGCGTTTCCGGGTAGCTCCGGTAGGACAGACCCGGGCACAGGGCGGATCGTCGCAGTGCATGCACTGGGTGGTAACCACACCCCCTTTGACCCTGGGAAAAGTACCCACCTCATAACGGTGGACTTTAGTAAACTGCACCTGGGGTAATAAGTCCCACCTCGCCTGGCAGGCCACAGTGCAGCCGTGGCAGCCTACACAACGCGTCAGGTCTACGAGCATACCAAAGTTAGCCATCTAAACTCACCCTGCCTTCCGTACCGTCACCAGAGTTTCGCACTGGGCCGCCGCCCCGGAGATAGGCGCCGTAATAATCGGTATCAAAGCGCTATCATTGGCTCCTTTGTTATAGGCCAGCTTTCTTAAAGGTACAACGCAGCCAAAGCCATGGGCCAGGAAAACGGCCTCGGGATGGATGCCCTCCGTCACCCGGGCCTTCACCTTGACCTTGCCTACCTTGGAAGCCACTTCAACCATATCCCCCGTCTTGATGCCCAGCTTGCCGGCCCGGCCGGGATGGATCCAGAGCTCGTTTTCCGGCATGATGGCGTGCAGGTAGGCGTTGTTGTCGGTAGTGGTATGGGTGTGCATGGGTACATGGCCCTGGATGAAGCGGAACTCGTCTTCCCCAGGTTCCACCAGGGGCGGCTCCCAGGCCGGGGTCAGGGTGCTGCCGGCCTTGACAAAGGCCTGGCAGGCCAGCTCAATTTTGCCGGAAGGAGTCTTGAGTTTGGTGTAATCGGGTTTCCTGGCTTCTACTTCGGCGACCCCTATCCGGGCCAGCTGCGCCTGGGTCAGGCCCAGGGGAGCCAGCAGGGCGTCGTTATATTGTTCCAGGGTAAAGTTAAAGTACTCGCTTAAGCCCGCGGCTTTAGCCAGGCCGGTGATGATTTCTTCAGCGCCTCTGGTATCAAAAAGGGGCTCTACTGCGGGCTGGCGCAACACCACTTTGTTGCCCGCCGTCATCAAGGGGTCGTACCTTTCCAGGTAGGTGGCTTCCGGCAACACATAGTGGGCATAGTAGGCCGTATCGTTCATCTGGATATCGATGACCACCACAAGTTCCAATTGCTTCAACGCCTCAATGAAGGCCCCGGAATCCGTACTGGAGCGTACCGGGTTCAGGTGCTGGATCACTACCGCTTTGATGGGGTAGGGTTTATCTTCTTTAACCCTCTCAGGGAAAATCTGGATTATGCCGTGGGCTTTAATGAGGGGCCATTTCTCGCTGCCGGCCCCATCCCAGCGTGGCCCCGCTGCCGCCGGCGGTTTGGGCCCCATGATACCGGAGGGATCACCAAATTTAATCCCAGGCGGGAAGGCCAGACCGCCTTTGGCGCCAAGGTTGCCCAGCAAGGCGTTGAGGGCGGCTACGGCCCGGGCCGTCTGGACGCTGTTGTAATACTGGGAACCGGTAACGGCATGCCAGCCGGGATCGATGGCTGCCGCCGGTTTGGCCGCTGCCAGCTCCCGGGCAATGCGGGTGATGGTCGCCGCGTCTATTCCCGTGATTTTAGCCGCCCATTCAGGGGTATAAGTAGCCACCCCGGCTTTTAATTCTTCAAAGCCCACAGTGCGTTCCGTTACAAAGGCGGCATCATAGAGGTTTTCATTAATGATAACGTTAATCATGCCCAGAACCAGGGCCAGGTCGGTACCCGGCCTGATGGGCAGCCACTCATCGGCAAAGAAAGCAAAATCACTCAGGCGCGGGTCTACGGCCACCAGGTGGGCGCCTTCTGCCTTCGCGGCAACTATCTTTTGAATGTCAGGGTTTTTAATGCCCCCCGTGAGGTTGCGGCCGAGGGCAATGTAGTACTTCACATTACGGTAGTCCACCCCGGGGACACCGCCGTACATTTGCTCAAAAGCCACGTTGCGGCTGCTGTAGCAGGTCGGCCCATGGCCGGTATAATTAGGAGAGCCGAAGGCGGCCATGAAATGCTTCTCCAGGGGTGCAATAAGCTCCGGGTGCGCCAGCCAGACCAGGGTCTGGGGGCCATAACGGCCTTTCAATTCCTGGAGCTTTGCTCCAATTTCCTTAAAGGCCTGCTCCCAGCTAATGGGCTGGAACTTCCCTTCTCCCACCCTCTTCATGGGCTGCTTCAGGCGGTCGGGGTCATAGAGGGTCTTGGTTCCGGCATTGCCCCGGGCACATAAACGGCCATTGCTCTGGGGGTCCTTGGGATTACCGGTAAGGCGCCATACCCGGCCCTCCCGGACATGGGCCAGAATACCGCATTTAACCCCGCACATTTCACAAATAGTGGGGATGACCTGGGAAGCTGCCGGGGCTGCTGCCTCTGCCGCCTCCGCCTGCCCCAGGGGCACCAGCCTGCCGCCAAAGGTGGCCAGGGCCCCTGCTACCAGGGATCCTTTCAGGAAGGTTCGCCGGCTTATTCTTTGTTCTAACATGCCCTCACCTCCGTTATCAATTAAGTAACCTGTTGCTATTAACACATGTATTCAGGCATCTATTTGCCCTCAATGTAACTTTCACAATATATTTTACTAGTTAATCCCCTTTTCTCCTGCCTCCCTGGAATGGCCCCGGTAAAGGCCAAGGGGAGCTGCAGAAGCTCCCCTTAGCCAGGAATCATGCGGCCTGACAGCCCTTTGGTTCAGCAATTGTCTAACGGTATCTTCGACGGCCACCAGACCTTTCGATAGGTTGCAGGTTTATACCAGGAAACGGAGCAGGAGCTTGCTCCCCAGGTAAGCGCCGCCGGCCAGGCCCAAACCGAAGAGCCAGCCGTGGAGGGAGAAGGAAGCGATGCCGTTAAAAAGAGCGCCAATATTGCACCCCATGGCAATCCTGGCCCCGTAGCCCATCAACAGCCCGCCTATTAAGGCGGCTGGCACCAGGGGCCAGCGCCGCGGCCAGTGGAAGCGAAACTCCGAAGCTGCCAGGGCCGCTAAAAAGGCCCCCCCGATGAGCCCCAGGTCCAGGATCGTACGGGGCTCGGCCAGGAACCCCAGGCTCAAAGCCCGGCTGTGGGCCGGCAGGGAATAATAGTACCAGCCCGGCGGCGCTCCGGTAAAAGCCTCCCAGAGCCAGGCGCCCCAGTAGCTAAAGGCGGTGGTAATACCCCAGGGCTGGCCCCCGCGCCAAATTAAAGCCACATCCAGGACCGCCAGGGCCAGTCCTCCAGTCCAGTAAGGCCAGGGACGGGTCCACAGGCGACGCAGGTGAAAGGGCTGCCGCGGCCTCCTGGCGGGGGTAAAATCAGGAAAGGACCGGTTTTCCAGGTGCCTTAAACCCAGGTAGATCAGCCCCAGGACCAGGAGCTGGATAACAAGGGCCGGCCCCCAGCCCAGCACTTTGGGGAGAAACAGGGTGGGAGAACGGCTAATGCTTACCTGTTGCCACCAGCCGAAATCACGGGCCCCCCAGAGGGAACCGCCAATAAAGGCGCCCAGGACCAGCCATTGCAGCAGGTGCCCCTCGCCAACCCGCATTAAATTGCCGCTGGCACAACCGCCGGCCAGGACCATCCCCACACCGAAAAGGAGGCCGCCAGTCAGGGTATGCCAACCTGCCGGGTGAACATCCGCCAGGGTAACCCCCGTCCAGGCCACCAGGGCCATCCCCGGGGTGGCTGCCGCCAAGGCGATGACCACGGCCCGGCTCAAGGAGGTGTTACCGGTAATGAAGGGATCGCGGAAGGCGGCCACGAAACAAAACCGGCTACGCTGGAGGACAAAGCCAAAGGACAGGCCAAAAAGCCAGACTTCGCCCTGGCCCGGCCCGTGTCCCTGCAACCACCAGTAGATGCCGGCCGCCAGCAGGGCTAAACCAAGGGCATAAGGTTCCTGGGACCTGAGGTTAACCTTGACCTGTTTATCCATTTGCAGCTCCTTTGCCATGGTGCTTACCGCCTTATCCACCAGATGGTTGTGATATGTTATAATAAAATCGTAACCATCCATCAGGGAGGTCTGGTCATGAACCTCAACCACCTGCAGGCCTTTTGCACGGTAGCTCAGGTCAAATCCATTTCCGAAGCAGCCCGCCTCCTGCACATGTCCCAGTCTTCCCTGAGCTATCAAATCCAGCTGTTAGAAAATGACCTGGAAGTCGAACTCTTTACCCGCACTACCAAAGGGGTGGAGTTAACGGCCCTGGGGGAAATCGTTTACGAATACGGCCAGACCTTCCTCCAGCTGGCTGAGAATCTAAAACGCGACCTCAACAACTGGAAGAGCGGCCAGGAACGCCTCATTGTCGGCGCCAGCAGCAGCATCGGCAGCTATGCCCTGCCCTGCACCATTTACAGCTTTAAAGAAAAATACCCCGATGCCAATATCAAGTTACTGGTCGGCAACAGGGAAGAAACCATCCAGAAGTTGCTGGATAGAACTATTGATATCGGCCTCATTGAAGGACCTGTCGACCAGCCCGGCCTGGCCACCCGGGGTGTAGCTGAAGATGAACTCCTTTTAATTGTACCTCCCGGCTGGCAGGGCCAGGAAAGGGTGACTTTAGAAGAACTCTGCCGCCTGCCCTTAATCCTGCGGGAAGAGGGCTCCGGTACCCGCGGGGTGATTGCCCGCGCCCTGGCCGGGCAGGGTCTAACCATTGCCAACCTGAATGTTGTCCTGGAGTTAAATTCTAACGACGCCATTAAATCAGCCATTACTGCCGGCCACGGGGTTTCCCTCCTCTCCCGCCTGGCCATCCGGCGGGAAATCCAAACCGGCACTTTAAAGGCCCTGCAGGTGGACGGCATTTCCTTTCGCAGCACCTTTAATATTGTTTACCCGGCCGGCAAACCGGCCACAAGTTTGCAAAAGAAGTTCTTTCGTTTCCTGTTAACTAATAAGAAGGCTTTCTGTTAAACCTTTAGCCAGCCCCCATGTATCTCTTCTGCTTCTCCCTACCTTGAACCCGAGCCAGTCAGGTTAACCCTTCTCAATTACAACTTCCCAGATGCCGTTGACCACCCCTCTGACCTCGACGCGGTACCCCATTTTTTGCACTGTTTCGGCCAGGGACTGGCTGGTGCAACTGTGGTCACTGGTAACGATAAGAACATCGCCCCGGGCCAGTTGTTTGAGCTTGACCTTTGTGCGCACAATCGGTATCGGGCACATTTCCCCACATGTATCCAACCGGTAAACAGCCATACCAGTTCCTGCTTCCATAATGTTTTTATAACGTTTTTAAATTAGATTTCGCTCCCAGGGCCATTGAATCCTGCCGTCCCTTGAACTTAACTCCAGAAACTCCTCATCACAGCCAGCTGCTAATAATTCTCCACTAACTTGCCAGCAAGCGAAAAATGCGTTCCGAAACATTGAGGAAAGCCGTAACAATTTCTGGATCATATAGGGTTCCAGCCCCTCGCTGGAGTTCTTCCAGACAACGGCTGACAGTTAGAGCCCGGCGATAGGGTCTATTGGTTGCCATAGCATCAAAGCTATCCACCACTCGTAAAATCCTAGCACCAAGGGGTATGGCCTCGCCTTTCAATCCAGTGGGGTAACCCGAGCCGTCAAAATTCTCGTGATGGGCAAGAATTATGGGGGTGCATTTGGCCAGCAGGGGTACAGAACGAACTATTTCGCCCCCCCAGACCGGGTGTTGTTGAAAAAGCAAACGCTCTTCCTCGTTTAAAGGAAGAGGTTTGTTTAAAAGTTCACGTTCTATCTCTATCTTACCGATATCATGGAGAAAAGCGCTGAGCCTGAGGGTATTTAACTCTTCTGCGGGTAAATTGAGATATTCGCCAACAACTACTGCATACTCTGTAACCCGTTCGGAATGCCCTCGTGTATAGCGATCCTTGGCCTGGATGACACTGAGAAGGGTCTTTAACGTATTGAGCAGGTCCTCACCCGTACTGTTATATGAGGTGCAAAGCTCGTCTAAAACAGAAAAGTAGATCTCCGTCCTGTTCTTACGAACCGATTTGGCCCGGAAGAGGGCATCATCGGCCCGGCGAATAAGCTCTATGGATGTATTAGCATGAATAGGGTAAGTAGCAATGCCCAGAGACAGGGTGATCTTTTGGGCAGGTTGATACTCCTTGCCAAAGAAAGGGTAATTCTCGACTTCTTTACGAATCTGTTCAGCAACAGTAAGTGCCTGCTGGCTGGAGTACCCGGGTAACAGTACAGCAAACTCTTCGCCTCCATAACGTGCAGCTACAGCCTCTGATGGAACTGCATGGCCAATAATCTCACCAATTTTTTTTAAAACCTTGTCCCCCTCAAGGTGTCCCAAAGCGTCGTTGTACGTTTTAAAGTAGTCAATATCAGCAAGAACCAGGGACAGGTTTAAATTTTCCTTTTTAGCCCGGGTAAACAGGTCATCAAAGGTGTGGTAAAAATAACGTTTATTCCATAAGCCTGTCAGGTCGTCCCTGTTTGCCATCTCTGCCAGCTTTTTGATGGTTTCCCTTTCTATATCTAGAAATCCCCCGATCAGCCAGGCGGCCATAAAAATAATTAAGCTGAGGACCAGGTCAGCTTCCAGGGCTTTATTGACCCCTTCAGGAGAATAATGTAACAAATCATTGATAATGAGAGGGATGACACATAAACAAGAAAATATAAGGCCATATTTTTGCCCGTGATGGATAGCCGCATAGATCACCGGTACAAAGTAAAGGACTTTAAAGGAACTACCATGGAAATCTGAAATAAAGACGATAGCTATGGTAAAGACCCAGATAAGAAAGGTAATTAGTAAACTTATGGGGCGTGGTGGTTCGCTTGAGGTAAGAACTATTACATAATCTTTTGTGAGATAACCCCATTAATCCCTAACTGCTCTTTTCTAACTTGATACCCCTTTTACCAATATAGCTGACCAGTGACTCCTCATCGGGGAAGTGCTTTTCCACCAGGGCCAGGTGCTCCTCCAGCAAGCTTTGGCTGTGACCGGTGATCCGCATCATGGCTGAAACAGGTACGTGGTAGTAGCGTAAGAGCAACACCCGGTCAAACAACCGCAGGTAGTTGTCCACCGCTTCGGGGGTGTGGTAGATCCGCCGGGCAATCTCCTGGGTGGTTAGTCCCTCCAGGGCCATCTCCACCACCAGGGCCTTATGGGTCAGGGTGCGACCCATATCCAGCACCGTACCGGCCGTGGGCAGGAGGACACCGAAGCGTTCGTGGTAGGCCTCCAGAAGCTGGCGGATGAGGCTGGGGGAGATGCCCAGGAGCCACTCCAGGTCCAGGGTAGTTAAGACACCATCCTGCCGCCAGGCTTCAGCGGTAATCCGTTCGATCTGCCGTATTTTAAGCCTCTTCAGATCGGCGGTGGTGTTGAGGGGCCAGTGTTGTTCCTCCGGCGTTAGCAAGGTGAGTACTACCGGCTGAAAGAGCCTGGGGTCGGTACGCCTGGATTTCCTGGTCCCGTGGGCCAGCCACACCAGTTGGCCGGGGTCCAGTTCCTCCACCCTGGGGCAGCACCAGGTGTAGAGTTTGGCTGCCAGGGTAACCATCCCTTCGGCCTGGGCGGGCCTGGCACCCCACTGGTCCACCAGGGTGGCGATGGCCGGTTTCAGGGCTTCCGGCGGGATTTCTCCCCCAACGTGCTGGCGGCCTCCTGGCTTTAGCGTTTCAGCATCCAGGGGTCTTTCGGGCAGTACCTCCACACTTTTACCACCGCGCTTCAGGGAAAGCTCGGCCTGGTTGACGAGATGCCAGAGGTCTTCCACACTGGCGCCGGGGTTTAGCTCCTTAAGCCTCAAGAACTGGAGCATTTCCAGTTCCCGGCGCACGGCCCGGGGAGAGCGCCCCTCTTTGAGGTGTGGCAATACCTCCTGGGTAAGGAGGGGGATGGCGATTTTCCGGCCCTCCTGTTCCAGGAGGAGTTCCCCTGGTTTCAGGCGCCGGGTTCCCTGGTTCTTTTCCCAGGCCTCTATGGCCTGGTTGGTGGCCATACAGGCCGCCTCGGCCAGTTTTGAGGCCGGGGCCAATTCAAAGCTTTCTTTCAGGTGAGCAGTTTGTACTGGTAATACATCCCTGGCAAGAAGGGTGGCGTAGCGGCTGTTCACACCCTTCTTGGCTTCCAAGAGTCTCATCCCTCCTATGCGGGTTAGTTTTTTTTAACCGGGTGGGCCTCGGCCAGGCGGCGGACCTTCGCCATCATGAAGGCGTAGTCGGGGCCGGAAAACTCCCGGTAGAGGTTGACGTGTTTTTCTACCAATCGCCTGGAACAGCCTAGGACTTTCCTGATCGCCGGTACCGGCAGGCCCCTTTCCAGGAGGTAGGTGACCCGGGCGAAGTCCAGGAGGTAGTTCTCTATGGCTTCATAGCTGTGCCCGGTGCGCCGGACGATCTCGGTCTCGGTATAGCCGTCCATGTAGAGGCGGATGATCTTGTCGGTGTGGCTTAAGGCCGGTCCCATATCAGCCACCATACCCCTGGTGGGGACCACCACGCCTGGATGTTCCTTTAGCAAGGTCTGTATGGATTTGGTGGAGAGGCCTAATAGCAGGGCCAGATCCGGTTGGTTTAAGGTAGCCCCCTGGGCTCTGGCCTGGGTGGCCAGGCGCAAAAGCCTGGTCCACTTAAGCGCCTCGGCGTTGTCCCGGTTAACCAGTTCCCAGTCCTCAGGGGTGACGTAATCCAGGACTACAGCTTTCAGTTCACACTGGGATAGTTTTTTACCGGCCGGCTCCCGGTCGCTCACGGCCTGGTACACGATGGCTCCAGGGGCTCGTTCCTGCCTGTTCAGGCGGCTGGCCAGTTCCGCCAGTTCGTCCAAAAACTGCTCTACGGCTGCCGGGGAGTAGCCGTGCCGCCGGCGTAACAGTTCGGCAAAGGCTTGGCGGCTGCCGGTACCGGTGCCGGGTTGTCTTAAAGCTTCCTGGTCCAGGCCCAGCCGGGTGGCTATCCCCGGGTCCTTCTCCCGGTGTCTGGTCCAGATTTCCCACCAGGCTTCCAAAAGCTCCGGCGGCTCCCCCAGTAGCCTTACCAGTTCCGCCAGGGGTTGGTCCCGGTTTTGCACCAGTTCCTTGAAGCCCTGCCACCACCGCTGCCACCGGCCGGTACTAATGGCCAGATCTTTACGCAAGGCAGTGAGGTCCTCACCGCTTAAGTACCGGTCAATAGCCAGCGCCGCCCGGAGGTTCCGCATTAGCTGGCGGTTCTCTTTCTTCATACCGGCCACCGGCAGCAGGACTCCTTGTTGCCAGAAGGATTGCAGGATGGTGCGAATGCCCCGGTGGGTCTGGGGGAACAGGACACAAAGCCTGGGAGTGTCCAGAATGGCATCCTGGGCATAGGCCTCTTCCACCAGGCGGGCCAGGCGGCCCCTCTGCAGAGCCACCGTCCCAAACTCGGCCATCAGCTCAATGTCTTCTTCCGCCACCACCGTTAGACTGATTAGCTTCTCCGGCTGGTTGGCCCGGGAACGCTTCTGGTGGTTCTCCCGGCCGGAGATGGCCGGAAAAATGATCTGGCCTAGCGTCCGGGTTAACAGATTTCGCTCCAGGTACTCCAAAACGTCTCGCGCCGCCAGGACGGCCTCTTCCAGGGGTACTTCTCTCCTCGTCCTGATCTCGCTGACCAGGTAGTTGAAAAGGCCCTTGGTCTCCAGGGAGGCCGCCTGGGTAAGAATACGCTGGCGGAAAAAGGCGGGGCGACCCACGGCATAAACCCTCGCTTGTCCAGGTTTTTCCTAAAGGGTTCGCCATGCCGGCTTTTTTTCCTGCTGGCCAGAAGCCTAATCTAAGCCGGGTAAGTATTGCCAGGTTCCGCCCTCCAGGTCAGGGGTGGCAAGGACAATTATACCGGTAGGTCGGGAACCATAACTCACCCCTGACCTGGAGGGCGGGTGATAATATCTTATCTCTTACCCTGCCGGCTGCCGCCGCTCCAGCCAGCAGGGTAGGACTAGATTAAGGCAGTGTTGACCGTGGTTCTTCTTGCCAGGGAAAGGGAGAGGAGGGGTTATAGAAGATAAATTATTCCTGCTAAAGCAAACACGCTTAGGATAAAACCGCTTACTGGATAATTTAAATACATTCTTTTGGGAAAATATGTCAATCCAAGGGCACTTAACAAGGATATAGCCATAACAGTCAAAGCACACAGGTAAAAGAATAAGACATATTCAGCTATCTTCCGGCTCCGTTCTTCCTTCCATTTCATGCTAAATCTTCTCCATAAATTTTAGAGAGGTGATAAGATCCACCTCTCTAATTTCCTGATTTTATTTTCTTAAACTTTGTGGCACTTCAGGTTCATACCAACCATAAAAGCAAGCTGAGGCAGCATTTACATAGGCCAAAAAGGTAGCCATAAAAGCAACTGCCGCCAGGAAGACCACTGCCAGGCGCTTCATCCCGGTTTCACCTCCTTATTTTGGCTTAGGCTGGCAAGATAAATAATGGCACCCTGCCAGACCAGGCCGACAGCCCCGGCCAGGGCCAGGGAGGGCCACCGCCCGCGCATAAAAAGCAGGATTACCGGCACTACTACCGAAATGCCAACAGCTAATCTGTGGAGCTTCCGCCGTAAAACAGGGGAATTTATTGGTTTGACCGGGCTTGTTACCGGGGCCAGCCAGGCGCTGATGGCCAAACTTAAAAGGCCGCTGCCTAAAACTACCCAGGTTATATGCTGCTGCACAAATAAATATCCGCCCAGCCGGCGAGCCAGGAAGCCCATGATACTAAAAGTAACAGCCGTAAAAGATAAACACTTAGCCGGGGAACTTAGATGCATTCCTCCTCCTGGGAGCCTTAACAGGCTGGCTGAAAGTAAAGCAGCCAGGGTTTCCGCCGGGGCCCCCACCAGATAGCCACCCAGGGCGACAGCTATTAACCCGAAGGCTCCTAAAAAGAGCAACTCCAGCCCGTAGGCCAGAACTTCTTCCTGCGTCCTGGTCGTTTTTAACTCCGCAGCCAGATACCGGGCCAGGCTGCCTGCCATCTTATTGATACTCACCCGCGCGCCCAGCCCCTTTACCCGTTCTCCTGTTAAAAATCCTGTTAGAAACTATTGCCACCAGTAAAAGCAGTATTACGTTTGGCCAGCCTGCCACTACACGTAACCAAATATTCCTGTAAATTTCCTCAGGATTTAATCCTATAGAAATAAAAAGTTTAAAAAATAAATTCTCTCCTACAACCACAATAACCAATACTGATAAGCCACTTCTAATAGCCAAAGCTAAATTACATGACGTAACTTTTTTAAAAACCAGGATAATAAACAAAAAATTTATAAGGGTATTAACCCCAAAAGCGATAGGCAACCAGCGTATCAGGTAAAAAAAGACCCCAAAAATCAGACCAGTAGGTAAGATGGAGCGCCAGGGGAGACCATAGCCTGCCGCTGCATACATAACGGCGGCAATGCCGATAGCCTCAGGTATCCCCTGCAACAGCCAGGCTATAAAAGGAATTTTCATTTTTTCTTCACCTGGAGGTATTTATTCGACGTATACCGCAAATTTCCTGCCCACTAACGGTACATTTTTTACCAGCAAATATTTATCATTGTTGTGCATTAATCCAGGCGCAGGCTGCAGCAAAGGTCGCTCAGGTTAGCTTTACAGGTACGGCAGCACTGAGACGTGCCGCTGCCTGGCTGATGCGGCAGCGGTAGGCGTAAACTTCGACCCCGGCATTTGCCGCCTCCCGCAAAGCCCAGGCAAAAAGGGGATCGGTGGCTTCGTTGGGGGCAAAACTCGAGGCATCTTCCCGCTGGATTATAAATACCACCGCTGCCCGGTAACCCCTGGCCCGTAAAGCCATTAACTCTTGCAGGTGGCGGCTGCCGCGGCTGGTGGGGGCATCGGGAAACAGGGCCACCCCTGCACCGGTCACCAAAGTTACTGATTTGACCTCAACATAACAGGGTGGCAGCCCCTCACCATGTGGTCTCGCTTCCTGCTCCTTCCCGCCCACCGATAATAAAAAGTCCAGGCGGCTGGAGCCGGCCCGGACTTCCGCTGTTAGCTGCCGGTAGCCCTGAAAAGCCTCCAGTTCTCCGGCGCGGAAGGCAGCGGCAAAAAGGCGGTTGGGCAGGCGGCTGTCCAGGGAAATAAAGATGCCGTCCCGGCGCAACAGGACCACGTCGTAGAGAGTTTTCCGCTTTTCCCCGGCTTGCGCCGGGGCGAGGTAAAGCTCGGCCCCGGGCAGCAGCAATTCTGCCAGCCGCCCTGGGTCGGCCAGGAAGGCCGTTACCTGTTGCCCGGCCTTTTCCGCTATTACGGTAAAGCGGTTGGGCCGGGCCAGGAAACGGGCTTTACTCATGTTTTCAGGCAACTTGACCATAAAAATCCCTGCCCTCCGGAAGCTATACTGCTCTAGCTCTTACCCTTTGCTCACTACCACCATACCGCACCCAAAAACGTCAAACCCGGTAATGTTAATCAGGTGGCAAAAATAAAAAATGCCGCATCACTCTGCGGCACTTTTCCTTTTCTGGTGGAGCTAAGGGGAGTCGAACCCCTGACCTCTTGAATGCCATTCAAGCGCTCTCCCAACTGAGCTATAGCCCCACGGCACTGTTAATTATACTGGCCCCTGACCTGTTTGTCAAGGGCCCGCGATCACTCAGTTAAAATATAACCGAAGGGAGTTCGGCTCACTCACGGCGAAATCTTACCGAGGGGATGTGTATTGAGGATGTCATTAGATAGTCGCCGTGAGTATTTAAGCAATATGCATCA
>Ga0247720_100018_pt1 | contig 96143 bp, 90 predicted proteins | sample MSEWel2015_12_15_FD_189078 | JGI IMG/M metagenome (GOLD analysis project Ga0247720, IMG submission 189078) | Subsurface sediment microbial communities from gas well in West Virginia, United States - MSEEL Well Study Marcellus 3H_2015_12_15 | ecosystem: Environmental > Terrestrial > Deep... | reverse complement strand
TGATATTTTAACACACAGGGAATAGACTTGTCAATATCAACAAAAAATGAAAATTTTCTGTAAATAATTTACAAAAAGATTTAACAGCCAGTATGTTCACCAGACCAATATAACGAAATAATGGAATGAAGAATAATAGATGAAAGCAGGAGGTGGTTGTGCCAATGAAGCAGATAATGGCAGCTAATTGGGAGCTGTACCCATCACCTTACAGCTTAAAGCGTATGAAACTCTTTCTTATTTAAATGCCCAAAACTACCTCAAGAGCTTCAGAGATGGTCTCGACGCCGATTACATCCATACCCTTAGGGATGACAAGGCCTTTCAAATTATCACGGGGTATCACACACTGCTTGAAGCCCAGCCTCAGGCTCTCATTGATCCTCTTGTCAATATGGCTTATCCCTCTGACCTCACCCGTCAGTCCTACTTCACCCATCACCACCATCTCCGGGCTTACCGGAATATTTCTAAAGCTAGAAGCAATGGCGGTAACAACAGCCAGGTCAGCAGCCGGCTCATCTATTTTGAGCCCTCCTACCACGTTGACATAGGCATCCTGGTTATACAGCTGCATTCCAACCCTTTTCTCAAGGACCGCCATGAGCAAAATAACGCGGTTGTAGTCAATTCCAGTGGACATGCGACGCGCCATGCCAAACACCGTCGTGCTCACCAAAGCCTGCACTTCCACCAGCACCGGCCTGGTTCCCTCCATGCTGCACAGCACCACCGACCCAGGCACCCCGTGCGTTCGCTCGGAAAGCAAAATCTCAGAGGGGTTCAGTATCTGGACAAGCCCCCTGTCCCTCATCTCAAAAACGCCGATCTCATTGGTGGAGCCAAACCTGTTTTTCACTCCGCGCAGTATCCTATAGCTGTGGTGCCTATCCCCTTCAAAATACAAAACGGTGTCCACCATGTGCTCCAGAACCCTTGGTCCTGCAATCGCTCCTTCCTTTGTCACGTGCCCCACTATAAATACCGTGACCCCCTGGTTCTTGGCCAGCTTCATGAGCACTCCCGTGGCCTCGCGAACCTGCGTTACGCTACCCGGAGCAGATGACAGCTGCGGCAAAAATACCGTTTGAATGGAGTCTATAACCAAAAATTCCGGGTTCAGGGTCTGGACATGGGAGAGTATCACGTCCATGTTGGTCTCGGAGACTAGATACAGGTCCCTGGCTGATATATTAAGGCGATTTGCCCTCATCTTTACCTGCTTAACGGATTCCTCACCCGAAACATAGAGCACTCTTCCATGCCTGTCGGCAAGCGAACTGCACACCTGAAGCAGCAAGGTCGATTTGCCGATACCCGGGTCACCGCCTATCAATATGAGGGACCCTTTTACGATCCCTCCACCCAGCACATGGTCCAGCTCTTCAAGGTCGGTGGTATATCTTTCCTCGTCCTGCAGAGCTATCTGCTCCAGCGCTTCAGGCCTGGAGTATGCCATCATGTGTATCTCATCGGCATCACGGCCTCTGAGCTGTATCTCCTCCACAAACGTATTCCACTGCTCACAGGAAGGGCACCTGCCCATCCACTTGGGGGACTCATACCCGCATTCCTGACATACAAACACCTTTCTCGGTTTAGCCATAACCCCTCCACGCATTTTTATATATCTGGTTGTTCAACGATGCTGACCTTCACTTTATCTTTTCTTTGTGATGGATCGCTTATATCATACCAGATCACCACGTTGCCCGACACGCAGGCTTTGGACAGCATCCCCTTTTCACCGGGTTTGGTAAGCCGTGCATAACGATCTATCGCCCAGAAATACAGCATTATCGAATCGTTCTGGGTATAGACGATGAATTTGTCTCCCACTCCAAATAGCCTTCCCACACCCTGTGCAACCACTTTTATGGTCTTGCCATCGTCCCTGGTCATCAGCAACCTGGCCCTGGAAGGGTCAAGGTTGTCCAGCCAGGCTATTACCTCTCCGTTGGTCTGGGGATAGATGGCAAACCCCTGTGGGTCTATTATTTGCGGCTCCACCCCTTGAGCCTCTACCTGCTCGGCTGCCACACCATCCTCGCCTTCGCCTTGCGCAGACATACCCTCGCTTTCAACAGCCGCGGTTTTGGCTTGAGCAGCTGCGTTTTCTTCCTGCAAAGGCATATCATTTGTAGACATATCGGCAGGCTCACCTGCAGGCTCACTTCCAGCCGATTCTATCACCGCATCCTGTCCTGTAGCTGCCCCTGCCGTCAATGCCTTTTTAAGGTCGAGCTTTTTGATAATACTCCTGCTGGCATCCTCCAGCGATGGATATACCCATACCAGGACATCATCGTACAATGCAGGTGGACATGTCCCGTATGTGGGATTGTTAAAGCTATCCAGGACCACCGGCTCCCCTGACTTAAAATTATACAGATACAGTCTGTCATTCTCTTCGTCCTTTTGCTCTACCCATACCAGGTTATCGCCATACAGCACCAGCTGCGGCTTGTTCAAATCACAGCGTTTAACCTGGGATACTTCACCCGTCTTCCTATTGAGCGCGTATATATAGTTAGTACCGCTTTGATTGGTATCCAGCCACACAATCCAATCTGCGTTGAACCTGCCTTCATAGATCTCGCCAAACTTAACCTTGGTCTCGGCAACCTGAGTTTCCTGCCTGGTATCCAGGTTGTACAGAAAAAGCCTGGTAAGCACAGGGCCATCGATGCTGGAAGCGCTGCCCGCCGAATAGAGGAGTTCCCTGCCATACGGGGTAGGCTCATTTATCTGCAACATCTCGGTCTCCAAATCCACTGCACTGCCTGACAGGTCCATTATAGGAAGCTGCTTCGGTTCTTGTTTATCTTTCTGATTAGTTATCGGCTCTGCAGGAAGATCGGACACCACCTCATCCGATGGACTCTCAATCCCCCTACTCACAACATTATTCTTGGAAACAACCTTAGGCAGCAACAGCCCTAGTGTAATAAGCACCACACATAAGCAGACGATAACCACCAGTTTATATAAAATTCTGTGCCTTAGATTCTTAGCCAATTCCACAATATTTTTAAAATACATAATACACTCTCCTTCATGAACCTTTAAATATCTTGCAAACAACAAATATAAAAAACAACTACCATATTCTAAATATCTATAGAGTGGCGTCTTAATATTCTATTTCTATTTATATTCAATGAGAAGAAGAACAAAACTGATATCGCAATGCTGACAAATACACCTATCCAATATATACTCCTTAACCCATAACTATCAATCATCCAACCCCCAACATAACTTCCTATTATCCCACTTATACCAGAAAACATGGAAGTAGCAAAGGTTTGAGCGGTAGCTTTTAACTCGGGCGGTGCCAATTCATCAATGTAATACACAGCGCCATTAATAAACAACGCAAATGACGGACCTTGCAGGAGTTGTATAGCAAGCACATGAAAGGGAGTAGTTGATACAAGGTATAATGCTTGACGGAGAATAAAAAATATAGTAGAAAACAGTATTAAGTTTAACGGTTTAAATTTCCTAATGAGGATTTTAGAATACAAAAAAATAGGGATTTCGCTTATAGCCATTATGGTAAAAACCATTCCCAGCTCTCCATCAGACCCTCCTACCAGCTCCATGAGATTTGGAAGAAAAATAAATGCACTTCTATGAGGAATAATTATGACCATGGCAAAAATCAAAAAAGACATATATGCATAATTTTTAAGCAACCCGTTAAAATTTAAATTAACACCATCAGATGATACAGGCCTATCAGTTTTAATCCCTATACATGTAATAACAGTCAAACAGCCCATTAACAACAAAATCGGGAACAACACATCAGTTGAAAAACTATCTATTAACCTTCCGTATATGTATACCATAACAGCAAAACCAATTGAGCCCCACAGCCTAATACTGCCATAATAAAGATTCTTTTCTGTTTTGATACCCTGTATAACCCAGCTATCCAGCAGAGGTGCAAGGGGCGATTCAAAAGCTGTAACCAATGCTAAAACTATACCTACAAATACAGCTGATGAAATAAATGGGACAGGTTGCAGTAATATTATCGCCGCAGTCAAACAAATGATAAAGACCTTTTTTACAGACTGTATCCGATCACTTACTATACCCCAAAACGGTTGGGCAAAAACAACAATCAGAGAATTTATAGCTACAATCGTTCCGATAATTGTATTGCTAAAGCCCTTATTTCTCAAAAAAACCACTACAAAGGGATAATATGCAGCAAAAGTTGCCCAGAACATAAATTCCAAAACAGAATATTGTAGTTGCTTTGGATGTATACTGCGAATTTCTATTAATAAATTCTTCATAAAAACCCCCATCTTTTAAAACAGGTTCAGATTTGCCTAATTAATAAAATAAAGCATCATAAATCCAGAATCATTATACCACCAACTTATAAAAAATCCAATATTAAGTCAAAATGAAGCCTGGTGAAACAAAAATGGCCAGGCTTGCTGCCTGACCCTTTTTATTTTACACTGGCAACTGCTTTTTAAACACCAGCTTGCCATCCTCAACGTCCAGGAGCACCTTATCCCCCATTTTGACGCGCCCAGCAAGAATCTCCTCGGACAGCCTATCCTCCAGGGTCTTTTGGATAACCCTGCGCAAAGGCCTGGCACCATACAACGGATCAAACCCTTGCTTGATCATGTATTCTTTGGCCGCCTCGCTGACCTCCAGGAATATATTCTTTTCCTCCAGGCGCTTGGCAACATTCTGTATCATCAAAGACGCGATCTGCCTTAAGTGCACATCCTCCAACGGATGGAACACTATGATCTCGTCCAGGCGGTTGAGAAACTCCGGCCTGAAGGTCTTGCGCAGCTCCTCCATTATGTTATCCTTCATCTTTTCGTATTCGGTGGCAGCCATATCGCCTGCTGTGGCAAAACCAAGGGTTTTCTGCTTCCTTATGGTATGCGCTCCAACGTTAGAGGTCATGACTATGACGGTATTTTTGAAGTCCACCGTCCTGCCTTTGCCGTCTGTAAGCCGGCCGTCTTCCAGAATCTGAAGCAATATATTGAACACATCAGGGTGCGCTTTCTCGATCTCATCAAGCAGCACCACCGAATATGGCCTTCGCCTGACCCTTTCGGTGAGCTGGCCACCCTCTTCATATCCCACATAGCCAGGGGGTGCACCGATCAGCCTGGACACAGTATGCCTCTCCGAATACTCAGACATGTCTATACGTATCATTGCGTTTTCATCGCCAAAGAGGGCTTCTGCCAGGGCCTTGCACAGCTCGGTCTTTCCCACGCCCGTCGGCCCCAGGAACATGAACGAGCCGATGGGGCGTTTGGGGTCTTTAAGCCCTGCCCGTGCCCTTCTTATGGAGTTTGCCACCGCACGCACGGCCTCATCCTGACCAATGACGCGCTTGTGCAGTATTTCCTCCATTTTAAGCAGCCGTTCGGCTTCGGCCTGTTCGAGCCTTTGAACGGGTATCCCCGTCCAGCTCGACACTATTTGTGCGATGTGCTCCTCCGTCACTACCTCGGTATTGGTGGTGTTTTGCGTGGCCCACTTCTCCTTCTCCTTCTCGATCTGTTCGCGGATCCTCTGCTCCTCGTCTCGAATCTGTGCGGCTTTTTCAAAGTTCTGGTTCATGACGGCCTCTTCTTTTTCCTTCTTCAGGTTCTCCAGCTTTTCCTCCAGCTCCTTTATCCTGGAAGGCGGTGTAAAGGCCTGCAGCCGCACCCGGGATGCCGCTTCATCGATCAGGTCAATGGCTTTGTCGGGGAGATACCTATCGGTTATATACCGTGCCGACAGCTCAACAGCCGCCTTTATGGCCTCATCAGTGATCCTCACCTTATGGTGCGCCTCGTACTTGTCCCTCAACCCCATCAGTATTTGAATGGCCTCCTCTTTGGAGGGTTCCTCCACCATCACCGGCTGGAATCTTCGCTCCAGAGCCGGGTCTTTTTCCACGTGCTTCCTGTACTCGTCCAGCGTGGTGGCCCCAATCACCTGTATCTCGCCGCGGGCCAAAGCCGGCTTCAATATGTTGGAAGCATCAATGGCTCCCTCCGCAGCACCGGCACCAATAATGGTGTGCATCTCGTCTATAAAGAGGATCACATTGTTGGCCTTCCTTATCTCTTCCATCACGGTCTTGAGGCGCTCTTCAAATTCTCCACGGTATTTGGTACCCGCCACCATAGCCGACAGGTCCAGGGTAACAACCCTCTTATCGCGCAAAAGCTCGGGGATATTGCCGTCAACGATCCTCTGAGCCAGCCCTTCAACGATAGCCGTCTTACCTACTCCCGGCTCACCTATCAAAACAGGGTTGTTCTTGGTCCTCCTGGTTAAAATCTGGAGAACCCGTTCTATTTCCTTCTCCCTTCCTACCACTGGGTCAAGGTTGCCTTCACGGGCCATTTCAGTAAGGTCCCTTCCAAACTGATCCAACGTAGGAGTATTGCTCTTCCGCCTCTTAGCGGTTCTACCGGGTTCACCGCCTTCCTCCTTCAGAACTTTCAGCAGCTGGTCCCTGACCGCCTGGAAATCCACCCCCAGGTCTTTGAGAATTCGTGCCGCCACTCCTTCCCCTTCCCTGAGGAGTGCCAGCAACAGGTGTTCTGTCCCTACGTAGTTGTGTCCCAGATTGCGTGCCTCATAAAAGCTGAGTTCCATAACCCGCTTGGTACGCGGGGTATATCCAAAACCCTCGTTGAAATTGAAGGTACCCCTACCAATCAAGGTCTCTATTTGCTTTCTGACCTTATCTGCATCGGCGCCCAGCTGTCTGAGAACCTGCGAAGCAACCCCTTCCTCTTCTCGAATCAGCCCCAGCAACAGGTGCTCAGTACCCACATAGTTGTGTCCCAGAGCACGCGCCTCTTCCTGCGCATACATCAAAGCCCTTTGAGCCCGCTCGGTAAATCTTCCAAAAAACGCCATTTTTCACCCTCCCTTTCTTTTGTTTTTTATAAATTAATATTCCCCTATCTAACTATTCCCCTACCTAACCCTCCTCTGAAAAAACCGTCATCCAAATTTTTACAATACTTTTATTCTTTAGTTTAGTATAAAACAAAGTGTGATTTTTAGTTCTTCATTTTAAAACACCTCTCGTTCCTATTTATACCCTTGCAGCCATGGATAAAAACGCCATGTTAGGTAACTTTGCTCAATTCGTTTCTGACCCTATCGGCCCTTGCCACATCCAATTCTTCTGCGCTTGTCTCCCTGCCTATATAAGCCTGAAGGTGTGCCGGCTGGCATTTAACCATCAACTCGTTCAGCATCACAACGTCTATTCCGTTGATGATACCCATGTCCACCCCCAGGCGCACCTGTGACAGCAGGGACATAAATTCCTGCAGGCTCAGCTTTCTGGCATGCGTCAGTATCCCCAAAGACCGCCATATGCGGTCTTCAAACTCCAGCCTGTTGGACTGCATAAGAGCCTGCCGTGCCATCTTTTCATTTTCCATTATCTGGCGTACAGCAATATTGATATTGCTTATTATCTCCTCCTCTGATGGACCCAGGGTGATCTGGTTGGATATCTGGTAAATGTCTCCTAGCGCTTCACTTCCTTCACCATAAAGCCCCCTGGCGGTTAAACCCACCTTGGAGATAGTATGCAAAACGCTGTTTATATAATTGGTGGCCACAAGCCCTGGCAGATGCATCATCACCGAGGCCCGCATGCCTGTACCCACATTTGTGGGACAGCTGGTTAGATACCCCAAATGCTCGTCAAATGAGTACTCTATGCTCTCTTCGACGATGTCGTCCACTCTGTTTAAGAGTTCCCAAGCCTTGTCAAGCTGAAATCCAGGAAAGATGCACTGCATACGTATATGGTCTTCTTCATTGACCATTATGCTTATCTGCTCATTGTGATTGATGAGAGCAGCAGCTACCTCTGCACGATCTATCAGGTCCGGGCTTATTAAATGCTTTTCAACGAGTATATATTTTTCCACATCGCTCAAGTTCCTCAAAGGAACGAAGTCAAAATCTCGACTCAATATCGAGTTGCTCTCCAGGATGCTTTTCCTCACCATATCCACAATTTTTTGCGACACTTCTGGGCTTGCTATAGACGGAAAGGGCAGCCCGGCTATGTTTCTTGCAATCCTCACTCGGCTGCTCATGACTATACCGCTGTAAGGCCCGCTCTCGTTTATCCAGCTCATCCAAAACTCCCTCCTTATAGCTGGCCTAGCTGCCTTTCAAGTTCCCGTATCTGATCCCTTAACCTGGCAGCCTCCTCAAAAGCCTCGGTCTCGATGGCCTTCTGAAGCTGGGCTTTCAGATGCTGAATCTGCCGCTCAAGGCGTAGACCTACTCCCGCCCTTCTGGGCACCTTACCGTTGTGCTTTATACCTCCCTGCACCCTTTTAATTACGGGGGTGAGCTCCTCAGCAAAATACTTGTAGCAATCCTGGCATCCCAGCCTTCCAATCTTCCTGAACTGCATAAAATCCATGCCACAGGTCCTACACCTGAGCAAGCCCTCGCTCTCAATGGGAACGGCAGTCTTATCCATATCCAGGAAGCCAGTTAAAAGGTCGTTTATGGAAAAGGGAACAAACACCTTGAAATCCCCTTTTTGCCTTGCACACTCCTCGCACAAGTAAAGCTCTGTCTTATGGTTGTTCACTATTTTTGTAAAGTGAACCGTAGCAGGGCGTTTTTGGCATTGTTGACACAGCATTGGATTTCACTCCTTTTTGAATTAAAATCAGGAACGGGCTTTCACCCATTTCGTTTCCCTCGAATATCAGTTACGCAGCTTTAAAATGGTGGTGAGCATTGCCTTCATGATGCTGGCGCGAACGTTATCTTTTAAGTTTGTTGGGATGCCTATCCCTTTGTCCTGTATAGCCGCTTTCATTATGAGCGATTCTCTCTCGGTTATAATGCCCTTATCGAGCATATGATAAATTATATCCTCTGCAGCCTGCTGCGAGATACGGTTGCCTATCCTTTCCTTAAGTAGATACATTATATAATCATTATTATCCATATCCAGACGGATAATGCGGATGTATCCTCCACCGCCTCTTCGGCTCTCTATATAGTACCCACGATCGAGCGAAAAACGCGTGGCCAATACATAGTTGATCTGTGAAGGGGCGCACTCGAAATAATCCGCAAGCTCGTTCCTTTGAAGCTCCAGCTGTCCGTTGCTTTCTTCCAACAGCGCCTTTATGAACTCTTCGATCATGTCGCTCAATCGTGCCATCCACATCACCTCTTTGGTTATTGACTTTCTTTGACTTTCATTTTTAATTATAACCAACTATAACAAAAAAATAACATTTAATATTCAAGTAATTATCTCTATTTTGGGCCTTATTTCAAAATTACATCAATTTAACTTAAAAAATTAAAGAGTTAAGCCGTTTTTTACCTAACTATTGCTTTATTTTGCGCATTTTAAAACCTTGTATTCTCTCTTAAATTTACTTTTCATTTTTTGTGAGTTTTGTCATTACCATATATACAAAATAATACAATCGTGATAGACTAGATAGCAGGAGCAAGGTAAAAAGGGGGTTAAGCGCCATGAAAAATTTAGGTCTACAGCTCTATTCCGTAAAAGAGCTGGCTCAAAAAGACTTCATTGGCACTTTAAAGGAAGTGGCCGAAGTTGGCTATGACGGAGTAGAATTTGCAGGCTTTTTCAACACTCCCGCCAAGGAACTCAAAAAAGCGCTGGACGATTTGAATCTCACTCCCTGCGGCAGCCATACCGGGATCGACCTGCTTCAAAACAGCCTTGACGAAGTGATAGAATACAACCTTGAAATAGGGAACCGGTACATAGTGTGTCCCGGCATTCCTCCACATATGCGGGACAGCGCCGATGCTTACAAAAGGCTGGGAGAGATGTTTAACAGGATCGGTCAGCGCTGCAAGCAACACGGCATTCAGTTTGCATACCACAACCACGCTTTTGAGTTTGAAAAATTCGATGGTGAATATGGGCTGGATATCCTGATGTCCAACACCGATCCCGAGCTTGTACACTTAGAGCTGGATACCTTCTGGGTAGAATACTGCGGCTTAAAGTCGGTGGATTTCATGAGAAAGTACCCGCAGCAGTGCTCTTCTCTCATCCACATAAAAGACCTTAAAAGCACGGATGAAAAGGTGAGCACGGAGATAGGCAGCGGCATAATGGACTTCGTTGAGATCGTCAGAGTCGGCAAAGAGCTGGGGATCAAATGGTATATAGTAGAACAGGAAGAATTCGAGATACCCCAGCTTGAGAGCATAAGACAAAGCCTTAATTATATGCGAAGCATATTATAGGGGAAGGGGTAGATGAGGATGAAAGACGGTAAGCTGTGTATAGGCATAATTGGAGCAGGAAATATCGCCCAAAATGCTCATATCCCAAATTACAAAAAGCAAAAGGATGTTGAAATAATCGGGGTATGCGACTTCAACCTCGACAGGGCCAAAGAGGTTGCCGGCAAGTTTGACATAAAATACGCGTCCAACAACTTCCAGGATATCATCAATATCGAAGAGATCGATGCAATAAGCATCTGTACCCCCAACAGCTCCCATGCTGAAATCGCCATTGCGGCAGCCAATGCCAAAAAGCATATACTCTGTGAAAAGCCCATGGCCATGAACGTAAAAGAGGCCGAAGAGATGTGCAAGGCCGCCAAGGACAACAACATCATATTCATGATGGGCTTTGTAAACAGATTTCGCGCCGAAAGCAAGCTCATAAAAACCCTAGCTGATGCTGGTAAGTTTGGAGAGATATACTATGCAAAAACAGGGTGGATGAGAAGGCGCGGCACGCCTCTGGGCTGGTTCACCGACCTGTCCAAATCTGGTGGCGGCCCCGTCATCGATATCGGTGTCCACGTCATCGATTTGACATGGTATTTTATGGGCAAACCGAAGCCAATAAGCGTAAGCGCCGCTACATATAGCAAGATAGGCAATTATCAAACCAAAGGCGTAGGCCGGTGGGTGGCTTTGGATGCTGACAATATCGTCTTTGAAACCGAAGATTCCGCTTCGGGTTTTATCAGGTTCGAGAATGGCGCTTCCATGACATTTGATGTAAGCTGGGCCATCAACGGAAAGGACACAGGGGTATACAGCTACATCTTCGGCACAAAGGCAGGGGCCAGCTTCAATCCCCTGATGATCTACGGCGAGGAAGAAAACTACCTGATGGACTCCTCGCCCGTCATCAGGCAGGAGGACAGCTTTGCCAATCAAATAGAACACTTTATAGAGTGCATACGTGAAGGCAGGGAACCCATAGCACCAGCAGAGGACGGCCTTGAGGTCCAAAAAATGCTCAACGGCATATACGAATCGGCAAAGCTGGGCAGAGAAGTGATGCTGTGAAATGGCTTTTGCTAATTTATTGACATCACGATTTATAACTACTGTGATTTGTACTGCCATGATCGCCATCTTAAACATGCTAAAAGCAATTGTATGATTTACACATAAATAAAAGGCGGAGAGATGACAGCTTCTCTGCTGTTTTGTCTGCTTGCAAACAGCAGAAACTAAGCTTCATAGGCAAACAATAAAAAACCTCCTACAGGGCTGCCATGCGATGTGCCCCGTAGGAGGTTTTTGTTTGAAACAGCTCAGCCTTCAATTACCTGTTTGGCCAGCTCTACTGGCGATATCGCATCCTTGGAAAATGGCCTGAGCCTGAGCCTGAAATTGAATTCATGAGGCAGCAACCTGTACTGCGGCAGCTGGCCAGGCCCACAGCTCGCACTGCCCAGCCCATGCTGCCTGTAATCCAAGTTCACGGTGATGAAATCGCGCCTTGTCAGCTCATAGGTATGCGAAGCGGCATCCAGGTCCTGCGTGGTAAACCAGTGCGCACTGAATTCCATCTGCGGCATTCCTACAGCCAGCAGGCCCATACCGCGGGTGTTGGTGAAGGACACCCACCGCACATCGGTGCGGTTCCCATTCTCCTGCGGGCGCACATAGGGCGTGTACAGGTCATCCACCTTGTGGCTGTATACGCCAAAGCGGTTGGCCTCCTTGCTGTCACAATAGCTCTCGCCAGGGCCGCGCCCATACCACGATACCACATCCATACAACCCGGTAGCGCCATCTGCAGCCCTATTCTCGGCAGGGTATCCGGCAGCTTGCCCTGAGGTACACCGTGAACCTCCACAACCACATCTCCGCTGCCATAAACGTTATAGATATACTCGCACAGTATGCCCCAATCGTATACTGGTGGGGCTATGCGCGAGGTGACCTTTACTTGCACAACATTTTTATCGCAAGCCTTAAATTCAACGCTGTCTATGCGGTGCTGCATCCTGTCAAGGCCGGCCTTGCGCCACATGACAGCCTCATGCACATCGTTGTCTGTAGGCGCCCTCCAGAAATTCATCCTGGGCCCTTTCACCAGCATATCCATCCCTTGATAAATCCAGGACTGTATGACGCCCCTTACCCTGTCGAACACCAGTTCAAAATCGGCACCCAAAATCAGGAGCTTATTCCCTTGTTGCTCACAAGACACCGGAGGCATGGATGCCACATGCACTTTAGGAGCAGGGGATTCAACAGGGAGCTTAAACTGCGCCCAGGCAACCTCATATCCTCTCTCGGCCCATGGGGTATCAGAAGCCAAGGTAAAATGCAGGTTCACCCAGTAGTCGGTGCCGGGCTTAACCGTTTGAGGCATTTGCAGGGGTATGGTCACAATCCGGCTTTCGCCAGCTTTAATATGAGGCATATCAAGCTGACCGCCTTGCAGCACCTGACCGTCGGCAACTATATTCCACGATAAGGCCAGGTGATCCAGCGAAATGAAGTCATACCGGTTGATAATCCGCACCTTGCCGACTTTCAAATCTACCGCCTCAACCTTTACCGGCTCCAGTACCTTCTTGTATTCTATCAACCCGGGGGAAGGAGTCCTATCCGGAAACAGCAGGCCGTCTATAACGAAATTCCCATCATTGGGCTGGTCTCCAAAGTCACCGCCGTAGGCAAAGTATTCTTTCCCATCGGCCGTCCTTCGCCTGATGCCATGGTCCAGCCACTCCCACACGCAGCCTCCCTGCAGCCTCTTATATGTATAGAAAACTTCCCAGTACTCTTTCAGATTGCCCGGCCCGTTGCCCATGGCATGGGCGTACTCGCAAAGTATATGAGGCCTCTTCATGTTGGTCTTTTGCCCCAGCTCCATCATCTTATCAACAGAAGTATACATCGTGCTGTATACATCTGCCACTCTGGGCTCAACCTCTTCGTTATCGAATATGAGCCTGGTCTCCCCTTCATAATGGATGAGGCGAGTGGGGTCTATCTCGCGAGCTTTCTTGGCCATGGCCTCATGATTTCGTCCAAAGCCCGATTCGTTGCCCAGCGACCACATGATGACGCAGGGATGATTTTTGTCGCGCTGCACCATCCTCTCCATCCGATCCACATAGGCTTCTTCCCATTCGGGGTCATCGCTCAACCTTTCCCAATCCTTTAGCACCGCAAAGCCGTGACACTCAAGGTCAGCCTCGTCTATAACATAAAGCCCGTATTCGTCACACAGGTCATAAAACCTGGGGTCATCGGGATAATGGGAAGTCCGCACTGCATTTATATTGTGTCGTTTCATGAGGATAACGTCTTGTACCATCGCATCAAGTGGAACTGCCCTGCCAAGGTCAGGGTGGTGCTCATGGCGATTTACGCCCTTGAGCTTTATAGCAACGCCGTTGACCAGAAAATTCCCATCCTTCAACTCTATGGACCTGAACCCAACTCTGGATGGGATGACTTCCAAAATGTGCCCATCAGCGTCCTTCACGGCAAGCAGCAATTTATATAGATAAGGCGATTCGGCCGACCACTTCTCGGGGTTGGATACAGGAATCTCTATACCCAATGTGGTCTGACCGGCAGCAGCTATAGAAAATTTCTCTTTAAGCGGGTTTTCCATAACCGGACAGCCATGCGCATCCAGCAGCTTAACTTCTAATTCACCGCTTACTTCTTGCTGAGATGCGTTATTCAAAACAGCCTTGATATGGAGGACCGCATCCTTGTACTTTTCATCCAGCTGAGTATGGACAAAATAATCAAACAGGTGCACCTTAGGCCTGGCAAGAAGATACACATCCCTGAATATGCCGCTCAGCCACCACATGTCCTGGTCCTCAAGATAGCTCCCGTCACTCCACTGATATACCCTGACTGCCAAGGTATTCATACCCACACGGACCCACGGGGTTATGTCAAACTCGGTCGGCAAACGGCTGCCCTGGCTGTATCCCACCTCGTTGCCGTTCACCCATACATGGAATGCGCTGTCCACTCCCTCGAATCTTAAGGCTATCTGGTATCCCTGCCAGCTTTCGGGTATGTAAAAATTGCGCCTGTAGCAGCCAGTGGGATTCTCACTGGGCACCCGCGGGGGATCCACTGGAAAAGGATATATTACATTGGTGTAGTGCGGCCGCCCATACCCCGCCATCTGCCAGTTTAGAGGCACCTGAATGTCATCCCATGACATCACATCATAATCCTCCCGGTAAAACCCTTCGGGCACTTCCACAGGCGACTCAGCGTAATAGAACTTCCATACTCCATTGAGCAGCTTAAAACGCGCAGAAGCACCCCGTTGCCCTGTCAAAGCCGACGCCTCATCATGATAGGGAATAAAGTATGACCTGCTGGGCATGCGGTTACGTTGGAGTACCTTCAGGTTTTCCCAGTCATTCAGGGTTTTGGCCATTTCATCCATAATAGAACCGCCCCTTCTCGGAAAATAAATTTTAGACTTTGGTATAATCATAAAATTTTCCTTATACCTTGTTTTTATTTAACCTTTCAAAGTGGAATAACCTGCTGTGACCTCCTCCCCTCAATAAATTGAGGGGCATCCTCAAGCGGATGTACGCAAAAGTTTATCCTTGCGCTTCGGTTCAGTGACACCGTGCCACCCCAACAGGAACGACACGGTCACGGGCCGCGCCACTCGGCCACTACTCCCCTTCACGGAAGATACCTGGAAAGCTCTTTCAAAGATATTCAAGGCACCGTTTACATCTCACTGCCCCTTCCAACCACAGGAACATACATACCCGGTTTCTTCGTACTCTTTCCGTAGATGCCACAGAAGCCCGTTGTATACCTTGGTGGCACACAACATGGCGTCTTTTAGAATAGCTTCAGTCCGAGAACGAGAATCTGTATGGATTTGCACCTTGAGAGTAATTAGAGGCACTCATTCACCCCCTTCCTCTGCTTTCTAGGCTTTGATGTAGCGCTGTTCCGGTTGATTTCCACGTTTCTTTCTTCATACCATTATGGTATCACATAGGTAAGATGATGTAAACAACAGGGCGAGGGAGTCCGTGTATTCCCTCAATGAATTGAGGGGATTACTGCCCCCTCGCGCTCCCCCCGATTTTCTAAACCACATGGAATTCACACTATAACCACTATACATATAACAGTTCACCAATTAAATAAGATGCTTTTTTACTTATCTCAAAGAAATACTTATTTCAAAATTATAATTCCTTTAGCCTTTAAGACTCCCAATCATAATTCCATGTATAAAGTATCGTTGTAAAAATGGATAAACCAACAAAATCGGCACCGTTGCTACCATAATTGTACAATATTTAACTAACAATCTATAGCTTTCCTGTTCACTTTGTCCAACTACTCCTATTTGTGTCATGCTCTGTGTGCTATTTTTTAACAATATCTCTCGTAATATAACTTGTAACGGATATTTATTTTTGCTAGTAAGAAACAGTGAAGGATTAAACCATTCATTCCATCTACCAACTGCATAGAACAAAGCAATAACTGCAACAGTAGCTTGAAGAACCGGTACAGCAATAACCCATACTATCCGCCACTCACTAGCCCCATCCAATTTAGCTGATTCAATAAGACTATCGGGTACAGTAGTAAAACTAGTACGCATTACAATCAAGTTCCATGTATTTACAACAGTTGGAAGAATAACAGCCCATCTGCTATCCATTAATCCCATGTTTTTTACCATAAGGAAGAACGGAATTAATCCTCCCTGGAAATACATATAAAAAATTATTAAGCCCATCACTACTTTATTCCAATATAATCCTTTTCTTGACAATACGTAAGCTCCTAGGATGGTTACAACCATACTTAATGTTGTACCTACGCCTACATAAAAAAGCGTATTTAAAAATCCAGATACAATGTTCGGATTATTAAGAACCAGACTATATCCTTTTAAAGTTGCTTTTCCCAAGGGCCACAAGTAAAAGCCCCTTTTGGCGAAAACTAAGATAGGATCACTTATCGAGGCTACTGCAACATGCCACAAAGGATATAAAGTTATTATACAAATAACAAAGAGCAATATATAATTGAAATAAGAAAATATCCTTTCACCTCTTGTTTGCATATACATTATCTATCATTCTCCCTTCATCACCATAAACTTACTTCAGTCATTTTTGCACTTATTTTATTTGCTAAAATAACTAATATAAAATTAACTACTGAATTAAACAATCCAACCGCCGTAGCAAAGCTAAAATTACTCTCAACAATACCTTTCCTATATACGTAACTTGAAATAACATCTGCTGTTTCATATATCAATGGATTATATAATAAAATCACTTTTTCAAATCCCAAACTCATTAAAGAACCTACTCGAAGAATTAACAATATTGCAATAGTAGGCATAATACCTGGAATAGTAACATGAATAACCTGTTTAAATTTCCCAGCACCATCAATTATTGCAGCCTCATACAATTCTGGGTTTATTCCTGTTAATGCAGCAAGAAAAATAATACTATCCCACCCTAACCTCTGCCACAACTCCGAAACTACATAAATTGTACGAAAATATTTGGGATCAGATAAAAGATTTTTAGGTGTTCCTCCCAGCATTTTTGTAAGCTCACCCAAAACACCATCAGATGCTGTAAAATCCACTATTATACCACATACTACAACCAAAGAAACAAAATAAGGCATATAAGTAATAGTTTGTACAGTCCTCTTATAGAAAGTATTCTTCACTTCATTAAGTAATAACGCAAAAATGATTGGTAGAGGAAATGCAAAAACCAAATTCCAAAAATTTATCATAACAGTATTACGAATAAGACGAAATGCAAATGGACCGGTAAAAAACTCTTGAAAATATTTAAAACCAGCCCACGGGCTACCCAAAATACCTTTACGCGGGGTAAATTCCTTAAAAGCTATAATTATTCCATACATAGGGCCATAACCCCAAACTAAATAATACAATACAGTTGGCAAAAGCATCAAATACAATGGCCAATGCTTCTTCCAATCTTTTGCTATCATACTCCTCCAACTACTGGATAAAGGACAATACGACACTTGTAATCGATTTTTATTTGATAAATTTATTTTCATAAGCTTCTACCCCTTTATCAACTATATATAAATAATTCAAACGCCAAAGATTATAATCATGAGAGGAAAGAAATATTTCCTCCCATGATTATACAACTCAACTACCTTTAACTCTTTTAGATTTATTTGCGCGCTAAATATCGCTGTAAAGCCGCATTTATAATTTCAGTTGCACGATCTATATTCATATTTTTAAGGTTCGTTACGAACTCGTCGTATTTTGATAAAGGTTCATGGCCCATGATAAACTTAAGTGTCATTTCGTCCACATAAGTCCTAATATCTACCATAATATTATTAAACTCGGTAGATTCCTCTGGCGTAAAGCTTATATTATCCGGCATTACCCAACTAGCATCTTGAGTACTCCATAATTCAATACATTCATGTACCTCTGGTCTAAATTCATATGCTGTAGAATCACGCAAATAACCCCAATTATGCAATTTAAATAAAGGAAATAGTGTCCAGAAGTCTAAACCTTCCTCATTTTTCAGACGTGGATAGATCCATTCATATGAGCCATCCTCTTTCCACCTATAGGAAACCCCTTCTGGCCCTCGAGAACAAAGATCTCCTCCGTCTTGACTATACCAATAATCTTTCCACTTTACCGCAATTTCATCCAAACCGTCATCAACTAAACGAGTAGTAAAGAACTCACGATCTCCTCTGACTATTGAATTATTTTGACGCAAATGTATCACTTGACCTTCATAAGAAGTCGGCTGAAGTACAGGTTTAAGACTAAACTTGGGATCCAAGGAGCGGCCTGTCTCAAGAATCTGTCCTAATTCACCATATGCCAAACCGCAAGCTCCAACTTTACCATTGGCAATATTAGCGGTATAGGATTGAGGATCACGTGTTGCAAAGTCAGGATCGATTAATCCCTCTTTATACCACTCATTCATTTTAGCTAGCCAATCTTTAAATCCCGGCTCAAGTGGCCCATAAACAGCTTTACCGTTTTTATTGATAAAATCATATCCAGTATCATACGCAGCAATAAACATATAGTTAGTTTTTACACCATACCACCTCGTGATATCTAACGCTAAAGGAGCCACTCCTTTTGCTTCCTTCATTTTTCTCAACATATTATCCCAATCCGCAATCGTCTTGGGCATATCTAATCCTAGTTCTTCCAGCCAATCTGCTCGCACCCACAAGCCACTCCATGGATGCGAAGGTACAATATCAATCATTGGCCAGTAAAACATGCGGCCTTCATCGTCTACAATATCTCTATCAATCTCTTCGTAATTTTCCCGTAACCATTTAATATTAGGCATTAAACCTTTTTCGTAATAAGGAGTTAACTCAAGATAAACCCCATCTTCAACTGCTTTCCTATATCCTCCTGGATATTCCGGAGGTGTTGAAAATATATGAGGTAAATCATTTGTTGCAATCCTTAAATTAAAATTGTCTGCTTCTTGCCCTACTGGTGGGTAAACAAACTCTACCTTTACTCCTGTACGCTTCTCTAATTCTTTAAAAACTTCACATTCATCTAATCCTTTCATTACAGTAGAATTAAAACTCCGCCATATAACTAACGTTACAGGTTTATCTGTTACAGGTAATTTTGTTGCATTAATACCATACAAGTAACGATCGTCACGTGAATCCCACTTCACTGGTTTAAGATTATAAGGTCGCCCATTATTAGTATTTGGCCCTTCTACAACTTCACCTTTTTCATCTACTTGTGTTTCTCCTGGTTCATTAGGAGTAACTTCATCATTCTCAGTACCGGTATCTTGAGAAGCTGTTGAACAACCTACTAAAGAAATTAACAACAATAAAACACATATAATTGATAAGACTTTAGTTAAACTTTTTAACATTAGCATTAAACCTCCTTTTATAACGATGTACGCTCTCGAAAAGTCCAAGAGCTTGATTTTTATATGTTTCAGGGTTCAGCTTATCCAGGTAATACCATATGAATTTTTCAAGGTACATCTCTTTTATTTCCTCATAATACCTGCAATTTTGTTAATATAACCCATTTTCAAAATCTTGGTGACTATTCCCAGTTACTTTTCGAGAGAGTTCATTGCCGAATTACTTCTTTTCAGTTCCTTAGTCTCGACAGTACAAATATATATTCTCCTCTCTTCGCCATTATAACCTCATAAAAAACCATCTCCCTTCTTCATCAAAAATTCAAATTGAACTTCTTGGATTCGAGACTCGAATTGAAGTCTATTTTTTGACGTGTACTTTCCTACCATGTAGAGTTCGTATTATAGTTACTTTTTGATGCGTACTTACCAGCTCCATTACGTTTTAAGATATGTTAAACATTTTTATCTTCTATGTATATTTTAGAGAACAATTTGTTCATAGTCAAGTACTTTTTGTTCCAAATTCTGATTACGCAAATCGTTTATGCTATAATCCAAGCAGGTGGTGAAATTGAATGATAGGGAAAAGAATACGAGAACTCAGAGATATGAAACAATTGAGCAGGAAAGACCTAGCAAAAGTTCTTGGGGTAACCGAGAGAACAATAGGTTTCTATGAATCAGAAGAAAGAAATCCGCCTATTGATATATTAAACAAGCTTGCAGACATATTTGATGTATCTGTAGATTATTTATTGGGGAGAACCAACATCCCAAATTTAAATAGACATTATCACAAAACTCAAACATCTGATATGTACTTCACCCTGGAGGAACTAGAAGAATTTATACTAAGCAAACGTAAACATCGACAACAGAGTACAGATAATAACAATCATACCCCAAAAAAGAATGGCAATAAAGAATGACAGCAAGATGCTGTCATTCTATTTTTTTATCAAATTTCTTTTCCAGTTAAAAACAAAAAAGACCGTACCCCATCTCTCAATCGATGAGGACGATCTTTTTTGCATCTTTACTCCACAGTGAAAGGCAACAGCGCCAGGTTGCGCGCTCTTTTAATGGCCACCGTCAGCTGCCTTTGATGCTTAGCGCAGTTCCCGGAAATCCTGCGCGGAAGGATTTTACCTCGCTCAGTCATATATTTCCTAAGCCTTTGGATATCCTTGTAGTCTACCTTCTCAATTTTATCTAGACAAAAGCTGCAAACTCTCTTTTTATTGCGCCTTCCTCTAGCAGGCTTTACCGCATTCTCAACCATCCACCTTTACCTCCTTCCACTTTAGAATGGAAGCTCATCCTCTTCTCCTTCAATGTATTGGAAACCAGCAGGGGCATCCTCGTATTCTTGCTGCCCTCCGTATTCTTGCTGCGAATGCGACAAGTCATCAAACGGCACCGCACTCCTATCCATCCCAGAACTATCGCGATCTAAAAATACCACTTCATCTGCTACCACTTCAGTCACATAGCGCCGCTGTCCATCGCGCCCCTCATAATTGCGGGTCTGGATCCTTCCCGAGACGGCTACCAATCTGCCCTTGCTTAGAAATTTAGCGCATGTTTCGGCCAAGCCCCGCCATACCACAATTGGAATAAAGTCAGCTTCGCGCTCCCCTTGCTGGTTGGTAAAATTCCTGTTTACCGCCAGGAAAAAAGTCGTTACCGCAACGCCGCTAGGGAGGTACCGAATCTCCGGGTCTTTGGTTAAACGCCCAATCAATACAACCTTGTTTAACAATTTTTACACCCACTTTCTGTTATTCGTCCTCCCGGACAATCAAATAGCGGATGATCTCGTCTGTGATCTTATACACGCGTTCCAGTTCCTGTGGGACAGAAGGCCCTGCAGTAAAATTCATGAGCACATAATAACCCTCTCTGAAATGGTTGATGGGATAGGCCAGCTTTCTCTTGCCCCACTCGTCCACCTTTTCCACCTGTCCGCCCTGTTCAGCGATGAGATTTGAAAATTTCTGGACAGTCTGTTTAATGGCCTCTTCTTCCAGATCAGGGCGGAGCACATACATGGTCTCGTACTTCCTTATCCTCATCCGGCTTCACCTCCTTTTGGACTTTGGCCCTGCCTCAAAGCAGAGCAAGGATGCAGCATGTATACTGCTTTTCCACCTTTTCATCATTTATGCATTATATCACCGTCCGGGGCTAAATGCAACAAAAAAGTTTATCTCCTCCGCGTTGTAAAAAATTTACTATGAATTGGGGTCCAGAACATCCCTCAGGGCATCGCCAAAAAGGTTAAAACCCAGTACTACCAGCATGATCATAAGCCCTGGAAAAAACGAGATCCACGGCGCCTGATCAAGCAGCCCCTTGCCGCTGTCTAAAATAACCCCCCAGCTGGGCTCAGGCGGTTGAGCCCCCAACCCCAAAAAACTTAAGGAAGCTTCTATCACAATGGCCTTGGGCAATTCCAAAGTCGCCATAACAATCACAGGTGCCAATGCATTGGGAAGCATGTGCCTGAATATTATTCTGGCATCGCTCATGCCAAGGATGCGCGCGGCTTGAACAAATTCCCGCTCCCTTAAAGAGAGGAACTGGCCCCTTACCACTCTGCAGTATCCTACCCAGCTTGCAAGTGCAATGGCTATTATCACGTTTTCAACCCCTGTCCCCAGGGCAGCAATAAAGGCTATGGCCAAAAGCGTAGTGGGAAACGACCAGGCAATATCGGTTATAGAAGTGATGATATAATCCACAACTCCCCCGTAATATCCGGCCAAGGCCCCCAGCACCGTACCTATCACCAGCGAAATTCCCACCGCCACAAATGCCACCCTTAGCGATATCCGCGCTCCGTAAACTATTCTGCTGAATATATCCCTGCCAAACTCGTCTGTACCAAACAGATGCTCAGCGGAAGGAGGCTGCAGCACAGCCGAAATATCAGGCTTATCATACTCGTACGGTGCCAGCCAGGGTGCGAATACCGCCGTACAGACAAACAACAAGATGATCACCGCTCCAAATACAGCTCCTTTATGCTTGAAAAGCTTTGCAACGAAATCGGCAAAGGGCTTCCGCGCTTTTTCCTCTCTTACTTCCAAAGCCTGCTGCTCAATCCATTCATTTTCAATGTACACTCCTCCATTTCTGCTCTGAGGCGCAATCATCCCTCATATCACCTTCTTTCGGCAAGATTAACTGTATCTTATCCTGGGGTCCACAATGGCATACAGTATATCTGCCAAAATGTTGGCCAGAATTATTGAGGAAGTCAGCACTATCATAGAGCCCTGGACAACGGGATAGTCCCGCGCCAGTATAGAATCTACCATCAATCGGCCTATCCCTGGAATGCTGAATATGATCTCAAGGGCAACCGACCCGCCAATGATCCATCCCAGCCTAAGACCCATAAGCGTGATAACTGGAATCAGGGCGTTTTTGAGCGCATGCCTATAAATCACCACTTTTTCCAAAAGCCCCTTGCTCCTGGCGGTTCTCACGTAATCCTGCTTCAAAACCTCCAGCATGCTTGACCTTACCATCCTTGCTGTTATGGCCGCATTGGTCAATCCAATGGCAAAGCTGGGGAGTATGAGGTGCCGTATGGTCCCGTAGCCCGAAATGGGGAACCATCTTAACTTATAAGCGAAAAAGTACATGAGCAGCATGCCAAGCCAGAATGTGGGAATGGCTGTCCCCAGCAGAGTGCCTGACATACACAAATAATCCACCATGGTATTCTTCTTTACTGCAGCTATCACCCCTGCCGGAATGGCAATTAAGAAGGTTATCAAAAACCCCAGCAGGCCGATCTCCAGCGTGACAGGTAGTCTTTCTTTAATCATCTCTATTACCGGCCGCTCCTGAAGAATGGAAACGCCTAAATCACCTTCAATCACGCTCTTCATAAACCTCAAATACTGTATAATGAACGGCTGATCCAGACCGTACTTCCGCCTTATGCTCTCATAAACCTCGGGCGTTACGTTGGGCCCAGCAATCCGGGACACCGGATCCCCTGGGGCAAAGTAAAATATCGAAAAAACGATGAGAGTCATGACTGTGACTACTGGTATCATCAAAACTATTCTTTTTACAATGTATTTCAGCATAATCTACACTCCCCGGATTTTTTGTGTCATAGCAAGCATTAATAGCAATATCACCAGCTGATAGAGCGACTTACTGTACTTTTGCACCTTTTCTGCCTCCAACCCGTATTGGGTCTTCACAGTTTGCCTGTCACAATATTAAAAAACCAGTAATCCTTTGAGGTCACCAATGTTCATCATGCCATACTTACTTTTTAATACTTACGAAAGATATGGATTTGGCGAGAATTTGTAGTATGCATTCTCACCAAATCCCCTTACTCTACCTCGATGTCAAATCCATCGTTGTACTGCAGCATCCAAGGATGATATTTGAAGTTTTTCACTTCCTTGCGCACCGCGATTATCTGCATGGGCACGTAAATGGGCGCCCACACGGCTTGCTCGATCAAGTAACGCTGTACCTCCTTGTACGCCTCGGCCCTTTCAGCCCAGGTCGGCCTTCTAGCCGCATACATGATGAGCTCATCAGTTTTTGGGTCCCTCCATCTCGAATGGTTTGGATATGGGAAGCGCTCCGAAAGCAAGAACCAGTCAAGTATATCTGCATTTGGCCAGCTGTACTCCCTTATAAACAGTTCCTGCTTGCCTTCCTTAAGCATATCGGTATAGCTGGCAGAGTCATACAGCTGAATCTTGGTTTCTATACCCACTTCTTTGAGCTGCCGCTGGATAATCTCGGCCAGCTTGCTGCTCTTGGATGAATTGTCGGCCGAAAGGGTTGCCTTGAATCCATTAGGATAACCTGCTTCGGCCAACAGCTGCCTGGCCTTTTCGGGATTATACTCATAAGCCAGTTCGCGGCTTTCCTCAAGGTACTCGTCTTTGAGAGCAGGGGGTAGATACCCATACGCCACCTCTCCAATCCCCCTGAAGACAAACTGTATGATTTCCTCCCTGTTCAAAGCGTGGTTTATGGCCCTGCGAACCCTCACGTCATTAAAGGGTTCCTTGTCAGTAGCATAGGCAAGATATCCCAGCTTTGTGGCCGGTTCCTTGTAAACCGTAATATCAGGATTTTTTTCCAGCTTTTCCACATAGGTTTCGGGAACATTCCTGAGTATGTGAATGCCTCCCGTCTCAAGCTCCATGATCCTGGAACTTTCATCGGGTATAACTTTCAAGATTATCTTGTCGATGAGGGCCGGTCCCCTGTTGGACATCCACTCGGGGCCCCAGTTGTAATCCTCGTTTTTGACTAGGACCGTCCTGTCTCCCGGAATCCACTCCTCCAGCTTGTAAGGCCCTGTACCTATCACGATCTTTTTACCATAATCGTCGCCGTATTTCTCATACGCATTGGCAGGATGTATGCCGGCAGCGGTGTTGGAGAGATTGAACAAAAGATTGGGAAACGGATAATTCAGGATTATCCTCACCGTGTGGTCGTCAACAACCTCAACTTCCTTTATGGCTTCTAGATCAGCTCTGAAAGGCGAACCCGTTGCCGGGTCTTTTATGGTATCAATAGTCCATTTAACGTCATGGGCCGTAAAATCCGAGCCGTCGTGGAACTTTACGCCCTTTCTCAGATAAAAGGTCCATACCAAACCGTCTTCCGATACCTCCCATCGCTCAGCCAATCCCGGCCGATAGCCAAACTCATAGTCTCTGCTGACAAGCCTGTCATGTATATAAATTAGGGCATCGGAATACCACGCCGTCTTTATAGTATCCAGAAGCTCGGCATCCCTGTCAAAGCCAATGACCAGGACCTTCTCGGAAGCTTTGGTATTGGCCTTCCTGGAACACCCTGCTACAGCGCTCAGCAAAAACACGCCCAATAAAAGCAACGCTACAATTTTCCTCAATGCCTTTTTCACTCTGCTCATCCCTCCTTATTGATTTTTGTGTTATAGAAATTTTTTGTGCTTCCACTCAGTGTGGTTTTGGCAACACTCTACACAAAACGTCTTTTAATAGAGATGACAGGCCACAAAATGCTGGTTGCCTACCAGCTTTATTGGCGGTTCAACCTCACTGCACTGTTTTGTAGCATATTTGCATCTGGTGCTGAACCTGCATCCCGTCGGGGGATTGACCGGATTGGGCACTTCTCCCTCCAGCACCAGCTTTTTTCTCTTTTGACCAGGCTTCAGAACGGGTATGACCGAGAGCAGGGCTTTCGAGTAGGGATGCAGTGGTTCTCTGAACAAATCTTCTGCAGGCGCCATCTCCACAATCTTGCCAAGATACATCACCGCCACGCGGTCGCTGATGTGCCTGACCACCCGCAAGTCATGAGATATGAATAAATAAGACAGCTTTAAACGTTCCTTAAGCTCCATGAGGAGGTTTATGATCTGGGCCTGAATGGACACATCAAGGGCTGATACCGGCTCATCGCATATCAGCAGTTTGGGATTGACGGCCAGAGCCCGTGCAATTACCACCCTTTGCCGCTGTCCTCCGCTGAACTCATGGGGATACTTGTCCATATCTTCTTTTCTAAGCCCCACCATATCAAACAACTCTTCAACCCTCTCTCTTCGCTTAACACCATCTTTCATCCCGTGAACAAGGAGAACCTCATCCACAGCATCACCTACTGCCTTTCTCGGGTTCAAAGATGCAAAGGGATCCTGAAATATAAGCTGCATATGCTTGTATACCTGCCTGAGCTGCTTTTTGTTAAAGCGCGTTATATTTTGCCCTTCGAAAAATATCTCCCCTTCTGTAGGCTCCAGCAACCGCATAATAGTACGCCCTGTGGTGGATTTACCGCATCCACTTTCTCCAACCAGGCCCAGCGTCTCCCCATACCCTATATGAAAATCAACCCCATCCACCGCTCTCACGTATTCCATGGCCTTGCCCAGCAAGCCCTTTTTAAACGGAAAATATTTTTTCAAACCTTTTACTTCTAAAATATTTGCAGTCACGACCATACCTCCATATTTCGCTTAATTTCTCTTCATTTAGTGCAAATAGCCGGTTTTCTCAAGCACAAGCACTTATGGAGTAGCACCTCTGCCTTCTCTTTATCTATTCTATAGCTTTCTATAGCTGCACATCTGCGCACACCGGCAAAACCTTAAGCATAATTCCAGCAACGCACAAGGCTGGAACCCACCTGCATCAAGGGCGGCTCATCGACCATGCACTCAGCCCTTACATATTCACATCTGCTTTTAAATCTGCAGCCCACCTTTATCTCATCGGGCAACGGAACCACCCCTTTTATCTCCTTAAGCCTTTGGCCTCTGGGCAAATCTATGTCTGGAATAGCCTCGAGCAAGCCTTGCGTATAGGGATGTTTTGGGTTGTTAAAAATGGAGTGTACGTCTGCCTGCTCGAGGATCCTGCCTGCATACATTACAGCCACCTTGTCGGCTATCTCGGCTACAACCCCCAGGTCATGGGTTATCATGATGACCGATGACCCAAACCTCTCTTTCAGCTCGTTTATCAGCTCTAGTATCTGCGCCTCAATGGTTACATCCAACGCCGTTGTGGGCTCGTCTGCAATAAGCAGTTCGGGATTGCATGCCAGCGCCATTGCAATCATAACCCTTTGCCTCATACCGCCGCTCAGCTGATGGGGATACTGCTTTATCCGCTTTTCGGGGAGCGGAATTTTAACCATCCTGAGCATTTCTATAGCTCTTTCTAAAGCCTCTTTTTTGGAAACATTTTGATGCTGCATGATAACTTCAGAGATCTGATAGCCCACAGTGAATACAGGATTCAAAGATGTCATGGGTTCCTGGAATATCATGGATATGTCGTTGCCTCGAATCTTCCTCATCTCTTCATTGGTTTTGTCCAAAAGATTTTCTCCTTTAAACCAAATCTCGCCTCTCACTATTCTAGCCGGGGGACTTGGTAGCAATCTCATAATGGAAAGCGCGGTTACGCTCTTGCCGCATCCCGATTCTCCAACTAAGCCCAGCGTCTCCCCTCTTGAAACTGAGAAACTCACCCCATCAACTGCAGGAACTATTCGTGTATCCATATAAAAGTGAACGGCTAAATCGTTTATCCTGAGAATTTGCTCATTCAATAACATCCCCCCCTTGGCTAAAGAAAATTTATTACAAAATTTACGTAAATTGCTAAGACAGTAAGTAAATGAAATTGACATTAAAATATAAAAATATAGAACTATTAAAATTTGCATTTCAAACTAAAAATCTATACATAAATAATTTACATATGAAATAATGAGTTAAAACAGGAAGGTGCGCATTTTAGCTTTGGGAACGCTCATAAAATAGCACTGCTAATTCATTAAAGTACCGTTACAAATTTAACAATGACCTCTATTGGAATTTAAAGCGATAAAATATTTAGCGCAGAAAAATTAAAAAGCCATGGGGAGACCCACAGCTTTTAAGTGCAAAAACGCTACCGAAGCTATCAATCTCCCCTTACCACGCTTACGGGGTTAGCTGACGGGTTCGGGCCGAAGAGTGTAGCCCTACACCTTCCAGCATAAGCCGCCTTTACGGCTTGCCTAAAGGTGATTCACCCCAAGTAATTGGGTCCCCCGCTTCTTTTTACAAAGAATTCAGCGCTCCAGATTGAAAGCCTTCAAGCTCTTAACCTATTCAATTTAACCGACTGAACTCGTAATATGAAAGTCACGTTTGAGCTTATACACCCGGGTTTAGTATACCATAAGTTGCCTTTTATTGCAAGAAAAAAATTTTATTAAATCGGTCGCCAGTACACCGAAATGTAGTCTTTTACTCTATACGGAATACAATATAACTCCCAGCACTCCTGACAGCACAATGAGAAGTATTGGATGAATCTTGTACTTTAAGCTCGCTATTATGGCAACAACGAATATCAGCACAGCCCGCCAGTTGACCACCTTTAAAATATTGCCAATGTCCGCAAATACACAGACGCTACCGTTGGGCGTCATAAAGAATGTGGTACGGGCTATCAAAAATGCAGCTGATGCTATAAGCCCTATAACCGCAGGCCGCAATCCGTACAGCGCATACTGAAGCAGCGGCTGATCCTTAAAGCGCACAGAGTACTTAGCCACCAGCGTAACTATTATGAACGACGGCAGCACCACTCCCACGGTAGCAAAAGTAGCACCAGGTATACCGCCAGTTTTGACGCCGACGAATGTGGCGGCATTGATGGCAAAAGGCCCTGGTGTCATCTCTGAAATGGCGATTACATCAATCGTCTCTTTAAATGTGAGCCAGCCATGCCTCACTATTTCCTGCTGAATGAGAGGAATCATGGCATATCCCCCACCAATGGTAAACAGCCCTATTTTGAAGAACGTTACAAGCAGCTCCACATACAGCTTGTACATGCTTCATGCTTCCTTTCTCTTCTTCATGTAGCTTATAATTATACCCGCTGCAGCCGATGCCAAAAGTACGTATATGGCGCTTATGTTGGTTAAACTCATGATGGCAAACACAACAGCCGCAATTGTCCATCCATAATCATCCTTTATGCTGGGCTTTATAAGCTGAAACAGCGCTGTTATTATAAGCGCCACCACACCAGCGCTGATCCCTTCAAAGGCCCTTGCGACTACCGGTATATTTTTAAAGCTCGAAAAGAAAAGCGCTATGGCAGAGATGACAATAAATGAAGGCAGCACAACCCCCACAGCAGAGGCCACCGCCCCCCATATGCCGGCTATGCGGTACCCGACAAATATGGCAGAATTCACCGCAATTACCCCCGGGACGGACTGCACCATGGCAAATATATCGACGATTTCCTCCTCTTCAATCCAGTGATTGCTGTCCACAATCTCCCTTTTGATGAAGGGGATCATGGCAAGTCCGCCGCCAAAGGTGAAGGCTCCTATGCGAAAAAACACAAAAAACAGCTTCCGTATCTTTTTCAACTTATCTCCTTTATCCATATTGACTTTAACTCCTTTTGTATATTGTTATTTGTTTATTATAGCAGTGCATATGGTCATTTTCAAGCAAAACGGCATCCTGCTTCTGTCAAAAAATTGAAAATATTATTGGCTGTCTGCCAGCTTTTAAAAGTTTACTTGCTTGTAATATGCAATATAGTGTTGTAAAATGGATTTGATCTACTAAAAATAAACATCAGAAAGGGCGAATCCAAAATGTCCACACTATCATCCTACAAAGACATGTTTGGCTCTTCATTTTACTGTGAATGCGGTAAACACCACACAATACCTCTAAAAGATGTAGTCATAAAACAAGAGGCCGTAGAAGAGATTCCTTTAATCCTCAATAGAGAAAATTTAGGGAAATGCGGCCTAATGGTATGCGATGACAACACTTGGGCTCTGGCTGGCAGGCGTATAGCCGAAATACTGCCCACCCATGGTTACGATATAAAGGTGTGCATGCTAACGCAAAAGCCCATAGTAAAACCCGACGAAAAAGCCATCACGCAAATACTGCTGGAATTTGAGCCCTCAATGGATTTCTTGATAGCAGTAGGCTCCGGCACCATCAATGACTTGACGCGTTTCATAAGCCACAGGACGGGCAAGCCCTACATCGTATTTGCCACCGCCCCTTCGATGGACGGTTACGCTTCCACCGTGTCCCCTCTCCTCATAAACGGATTCAAGCGTACATATATCACAGTTCATCCACTTGCCATAATAGCCGACATCGATATGCTGTGCTCGGCTCCGGCCGATATGATATTGGCAGGATTTGGCGATATACTGGGCAAGGTCACGTCCCTGGCTGATTGGCAGCTGGGCGTCATCCTGACACAGGAAAAGTTTTGTCCTATAGCCAAAAACATGGTGCAAAAAGCCCTGGAGGAAGTCATCTCCAGAGCATCCCTAATAAACCAAAGGAAACCTGAAGGCATACAGGCTCTGATGGAAGCTCTTATTCTGTCCGGCACAGCCATGATGCTAATGGGTAACTCCCGACCGGCTTCAGGCAGCGAACATCACATATCCCATTATATTGAGATGAAATATTTTATGGAAGAGCGCCAGCCGCTTCTGCACGGCACAAAGGTCGGCCTAGCCACGCTTTATACGGTGGCATTATACAACCAACTGGCATCCTTAGACCCCGAAAACATAGACATACCGCAGCTAATGAGAACAAGAATTTCGTACGAAGAATGGTGCCAGAAGATAAATAAAGCGTTCGGGCCCATCGCACAAGAGGTAATAGACTCCAACAACAGCCAAAACTGGGATGCAGCATTTTATGAACGCAGGCTACACGACATCAAAGAAAAATGGGAAACTCACCTTAAACCGTTGCTCTCATCAGTACCTCAACTCGATACGGTAAAGGAATGGCTGCACAAGGCAGGAGCCAATTTTACCCCCCAGGCCCTGGGTATAGAACAAAACCTGGTCGAGGAAGCCCTGCTTTACGCCAAAGAAATTCGACCTCTCTATACTATCCTTCGTCTGGCAGACGACCTGGGCATTTTGGAAGAGAAAGTAAAAAAGATAATAAATCTTGTATAAGCATATCATAAAACAGGAGAGCACCCACAATAAGCCGTGAGTGCTCTCTTGTAATTTTAACCGGAAAAGCTAACGGCCCTTTATCCCTTTATAATTAATACCATTAATTAATACCGTCAGCACCAAATATCTTTCTATAAGCCGCTTCAATCCGTTTTAAGTACTCTTCAGACAGTTCCCATTCACCGGCTCCCGCATTTTGCTCGGCCTGCTCGGGGGTTTTGGCACCCACCAGCGCCGTCGTCACACCATCCTGCTGATTTACCCAGTTGATGGCCACATGTGCTACAGGCTTGCCCACCTCTTCAGCAATCTCCCTCAGCACGTCCACCAGCTGCATGGCCTTACTCCATAAAGGTTCACGGAAAAACGGATAAAACTTATCCCTGTTGTCGCCTTGTTCGAACTTAGGCTTCTCCTTAAACTTACCAGTCAAAATACCCGCTCCCAGAGAGCCGTATGTAAGGATGCCAATCCCCCTCTCTCGACAGAAAGGCAGCACGTCCTTCTCTATACCTCTTTCCAGTAAGGAATACTGCGGCTGCAGGCTGACAACCTCCGTCATAGACGTAATCTCCTCCATAAGCTTCCTGTCAAAATTGGAAACGCCAAGGTACCTGAACTTACCGGCCTGCCTTAGCTTAACGAGTTCATTGACCGTATCTTCCAGAGGCGTGTTCTTGTCGGGCCAGTGTATTTGATAGAGGTCTATCACGTCAACGCCTAATCGTTTCAGCGATTCGTCAATCTCTTTCCTTATGGACTCAGGCTTTAAACTGCGTATAAACCGCGGCCCTTCGCGCACGATCCCACACTTGGTGGCAATTATCACCTTGTCACGCCTTCCCTTTATGGCTTCACCTACAATGCGTTCAGCATGGCCATTGCCATACGCCGGCGCCGTGTCTATAAGGTTTATACCACAGTCTATCGCCCTCTGAATGGTTTCAATGGAGCGCCTGTCATCCACACTACCCCAGAAATCTCCTCCAATAGCCCAGGTTCCCAGGCCTACCACTGAAACCTCAAGGTCACTTGTCCCAAGCCTTTTATACCTCATTACGCATCCGCTCCTTTTTATGTTTCTGTCAAATTACAGCTTATTATATTTCCAGCTGCTTTTCAACCATTTGACCACTAGTACCGATAATTTATTCTTGCCGAACCTGCAGCATAAATGCCAAAGCAAGAATGAACGATATCAAAGCACTTATGAAGAGCATGGGATATCCCACGTATTCAATAAAAAATCCAACGACCACCGGCGAAAGAATAGCAGGAATGGTCGAAAAGAAATAATATAACCCAGTAAAAGCGCCTATACTTCCTCCCGCTTTCTCTACCACCATTGGATAGGAGTTAATATTGATCAAAGCCCAAAAGATGCCTCCAATAAGCAGCAGAATTCGTATTGCAAGCAGTTCCTTCACTAAAACTAAAACCGCAAATATCACAATTAGTCCCATTATGCCAATTAAAATGGTCTTTTTTCTACCCGCTTTAGTTGCTATGAGGCCGCTAGGGATCGAGAAAATCACAAATGTCAGCGAAAAAAATGTCAGCGACATGGCAGCCTCGCTCTCTTTAACCAGAAGAAATTCTTTACCATAAAGGGTGAAAAAGGTTTCCACCGCTGAATAACCAAAGAACCAGAAAAAGATCGCCATTAACACATTCAGTACAGCCCTATTTTGATCATGAAAGACACTCCTTATTACACCTAAAATATCAACCTTTTCTTCTGAAGTGGGCTTTTGAGGTTCCCTCAATTTCCGTAAAAACAATATCAATATCAATACCATCAATACGGAGAAGAGCACGAAGGGGAGTGCACGGTTAATGTCATACAGTTTGGAACCAACCAAAAAGGTAAGAATGGCCCCTAATCCGCCCATGAAATTAATCACGCCATTGGCTTTGCTCCTAAGCTTAGGCGGGGTAAGGTCAGGCATCAGTGCAATGACCGGTGAACGAAATACGCTCATTGCAAAATTCATTATAATTATAAATGTCAATATGAGCCACAGCGTCTCTGCAAACGGTATCAATGCATAAAACAATGCTGCTATAGAAATCCCGATCATCAAATACGGCATGCGATGTCCAAACCTGGTATACGTATTATCACTCAGCGCCCCAAAAAACGGCTGTATGGTTACAGCAGCAATATTATCAAACGTCATAATAAATCCGATCAAAGTCTGGCTTTCAATAAAATTTTTCAGGAAAATCGGAACAAAAGAATTGTACAACGTCCAAGTGGCGGTAACTATAAAAAACCCCAGCCCCAAAAATAATGCCTTAGGATAAGAAAGCCTGTCCGTTCCATCTTTCACAAGGGAAGATATATGCATTTATATCCCCTTTCAATTTTTAATCATTAATAAGATTCTATTACCTGCCTCAGTCTTCCTATTATCCTCCTATGATTCTTTTGCGAACCTGAAGAGCCCGCTCAGGAAAATCAGTTATAATAGCATCAACCCCTGCTTTGATAAGCATCTCGAAAAAGGGATCATCATTTACACCAAACACATTCACCATAATGTCATTTTCATGACAGCGCTTTATTTCTTCGGGAACAATACTTAAATAATAAGGATGCACAGCCTTTGCACCAACCATTCGAGCATACTCCCAGGGGTGAAAAAGCCCTTCCATATAAAGTATTCCGCATACAATCTCTGTAGACAGCGTACTTATTTTGTTTATTGTATAATGATTAAAGGAAGAAATAACCACTTTTTCCGCTATATTAAAATCCTTTATAACTTTTAGCACCTTTTCCTCAATACCCTCATAAAAAATCGGTCCATTTTTTATTTCAATATTGATTACGCTGCAATTAAAAACTATTTCCAGTGCTTCCTCTAGGGTCAAAATCTGTTCTCCCGCATATTTGGAATCAAAACTGCTTCCAAAGTCGTATTGCTTTAACTCCATCAACGTAAAATCTTTAACAAAACCTTTACCGTTGGAAGTTCGATCTATTGTTGGATCATGGGTTACTACCAAGTGGCCGTCTTTTGTCATATGGACATCCAACTCAATGCCATCCGCCCCTTCATCTATGGCTTTTTTAAAAGAAGCAGCGGTGTTTTCAGGTGCAGTCCCCATAGCTCCTCTATGCCCGACTATCAAAGGTTTTACCACAATAATCATCCCTTCTTACTTTAGTTTATCTTCACGGATATTTTAGCTGCTTTTAATTATATATATTGGCTTTTTGTTTGTATCTAGTCCAGCACAATTTCCTTTTGACAATATCATCTTTAGAATTTGGTTTAACAGTTGGCAACTATTCACAAAATTTCTCTCAATAGCAGACTTCTTACCCACTTTAACTTTTGCGCATATAACTTTTACTATCATTGTACTCTTCAAGTTCGTTTTAAACTCTATAATAGAGTAAAAAACTTCTTGCAACAATTGGAACGGAAAAGCAAATCTCAATCCCTTATAGGTGGACTAAAAACAAAAGCAAATTTGCAATCCACATGTGTACTGAAAAGTGAACAGCCGAAATAAAATAAGAAATTTGAAAATTATTTTTATTCCATTTTGAAAACCGCTTTAGCAGAAGCCTTATCGCCTTCAAGGGTAATAGTGGCTCCCCAATAATTTCGCGAACCACCACTTACCGTCTCATAATTGAACACCCAATAATCAAGGTCGTGGACAATTCGATGTGCCAATATGAGCAGATCAACGTCTCCCTCCTCATAAGCTTTTGAAAACGCCAATGCAAATGCTTCCAAATCCTGCTTCAAGGTATCTGAATCGATCTTCTCAATAATATTGTACACACGATCAACTATGTTGTTTTCCCCTGCCAAATAAGAAGCAACAGTATTCCAGCCGGAGCCACTTTCATCCAAATATTTACCAAGCTGGCCCCAGCCTGTGAGGTTGTTCATTATAAGATGAAGCTGCCGTACCTCTTCTTTAATTGGTGGCAACTCTTGGGAATCAACGCTTTTTAGCTCCTGCTGCGCTTTTTCTATTTCTTCTTTGGGCGCCCCTGCCCCCGCACCTCCTGAAAAATTTTCAGGCAAAGGGGCACCAAAACATCCACTCAACAATACTACTATAACAAAACTTATCGTCAATAAAAAATACCATCGTCTTATCATTATATTTTTACATCCTCCCAATTCTCTTTAAAAAGTTTGCCTTTAAAGAAACTTTTCGTAATCAATTGTATTATCACCATATTTTAACTATTTCATTCCGTAAACTTGAATAGTTACTATACCCAGGAGGTAACTCTGTACACAGCACAATTACATCGCTGTATAACAGCTTATTACAATCTCTCGTCGGCAGGCTAACAACCCATCAGCGGCATGGATCATACTTGAAGCCATCCAATTTTCAATCCTTCATAAGTAACGCCATAGCCCATATCCACAAAACTGCCATGATGCTTGTAAACAACGGTTTAAATCCTTTTAGGTCAAAACCGTGAATTCACCGTAATGCGAAAGAAGCTAAAAAGAGTTTCAATCCCTCATAGATAGAACTAGAACTCTCCTTTTATCCATAAAAATTCCCCTTTTTATTGGTTCAATCCTTATAGGTAGACTAAAAACTATGGATGCTCCTGATCATAGATTATATGATGAGCCAGTTTCAATTCCTTATAGGTAGACTAAAAACCTTCTGGGATGACCCTCAACGTTTATACATCGGTAGAAGGTTTCAATTCCTTATAGGTAGACTAAAAACCTCTTAACTCTGCCCATCACCTCCACACCTCCAATAAAAGTTTCAATTCCTTATAGGTAGACTAAAAACCTATAGGGACGCCTTACGAGCTTATAAGTGCTTGCTGGTTTCAATTCCTTATAGGTAGACTAAAAACCGTTGTCCCACTCGTCTGCGTAGAGTCGCTCGCTGAAAGTTTCAATTCCTTATAGGTAGACTAAAAACAAGCAGTAAAGTTGGTTATGCTTAAAGGGCAAGCGTTGTTTCAATTCCTTATAGGTAGACTAAAAACTCACGATATATTTGACTGTTACCGATGTTGCACTCCCGGGTTTCAATTCCTTATAGGTAGACTAAAAACGTTGTTCTGTCAGGAGTAGTGAGAAACCCCTTGACAGGTTTCAATTCCTTATAGGTAGACTAAAAACTTTATAAGTGTATTTTTTTCAATTTTAATGGTCCGTTGTTTCAATTCCTTATAGGTAGACTAAAAACTATATAAGGAGATGATTAAGAAAGCAACAGAGAAAAGTTTCAATTCCTTATAGGTAGACTAAAAACCTTGCAAGCCAGTATGTATATGCTGCTAATGCTATTGGGTTTCAATTCCTTATAGGTAGACTAAAAACCCGCATTGGCATCGTTTGCTCTGTTTACACGAACTGCGTTTCAATTCCTTATAGGTAGACTAAAAACTCTAAATCCATAGGCATCATCCTTTCTAGGGCAAAAATGTTTCAATTCCTTATAGGTAGACTAAAAACGTACACTTTGTTTGAATATCTAACAGGTGGGCTGTCAAGTTTCAATTCCTTATAGGTAGACTAAAAACTGAGCCATGCACTTATGCTATCCCAGTTCTTATATAGGTTTCAATTCCTTATAGGTAGACTAAAAACCTGCAGCGGTTGTAATGTCGTGACGGTTTCCTACCATGTTTCAATTCCTTATAGGTAGACTAAAAACATAACTGCCCCTTCGAACGGGTCGGGGTACTCCACGGGTTTCAATTCCTTATAGGTAGACTAAAAACTAAATTAAGAATGCTGCTCGTCCACTACCACGTACCTGTTTCAATTCCTTATAGGTAGACTAAAAACACTTGAATGTGCCATCTGCCATAATTCCCCCAGTCGGTTTCAATTCCTTATAGGTAGACTAAAAACTCGTAAATGTATTTCCAAACGTCATGATAGTTCCAGGTTTCAATTCCTTATAGGTAGACTAAAAACTACATACTTGTAACTCGTATAACCGTCCTGTATGGTGGTTTCAATTCCTTATAGGTAGACTAAAAACCCCAAACAAAAGCCATAGATAAGGGTTTCTTAACATTTATAATTTATCAAGAAATCCAATATCATGTCAAGCGATTTTTAAAGAATTACTAATATATCAAGGTTTAAACAATTCTTTCTTTTGTCGTCGATCTCCAGGGATTTTTGCATCATTGGAGATCGACGACTTTATAGTATGTTATCTTGACCACCCTTTTTTATACCTATTATTTCTCTACTAGAGTATTTCGTTGTACGGAATGTATAAAAAATAACTGAGTCTTCATCATCATGTATTATCTTCTGAATTTCCATTTTTAGTTTTTTGTAATTAGCATCCGATATTTCGCCTTCAAATACTGAATTCTGAACCCAATATAAGTATTTCCTGAAACACTTAAGAACCTTTGCAACACGTTTTTCATTAATGTCATAGACTGCAATCACAAACATATATTACCACCTTGCTATGAAAGACTCATATTCCTTCTCACCCATAAGATGCTTCTCTAATTTGTATAGTTCCAAACGTATAAGCCTTTTGTATGAAACATTTCTCCCGAGTTCGCGATGTTTAATGGTGGTCCGTAATCTTTCATCCAGTTGTTCAACAAAAACCTTTTTCCCTTTTTCATTTAGAGTTATTCCTCCCATATCTTTTGAAAAATCCTTCTTTGTAATCATCTTCTTATCAATCAATGTGAATATCAAACGGTCAACTATTATCGGCTTGAAAATTTCAGCTACATCTAAATTCAATGAGAAACGTCTGAAATTTGTTGCATGCAGATATCCAATTCTCGGATCCAAATGGGTCTTATATATTTCACTTAGAACCTGAGTATAAAGAATTGAATTCCCAAAGCTTATTAAAGTATTTAATTCATTTTGAGGTGGTCTTCTTGATCTTTCCTCAAACACAAAATCCTCGTTTTGAATAATTATATCAAATGATTTATAATAAGTTTCCCGTATATGTCCTTCAATCGACATAAGACTATTAATATCTCTAGCATTTTCTATTTCTAATGATAACATATCAATGTCTTGTATCACATTGTCCAAATCCTTACCTCTATTATTATAATATTTTACAACTTGTCTGATATTACGATATGCACCATAAACAAGTTTTTGAGCTATATCTATGCGCTTGTCAGCATCAAGATAATGTTCTGCTTGTTTTAATATCATATATCCAGAATTTAAATGTTCACGTGGATAAAAAGTTCCCATATAATAGCCATAATAATTAAAATAATGAACAAGGATCTCTTTTTGAGATAACAGTTCTAGCAAACTCTTATTAAAAGTCATATTCCCCAACACATAAATTTCTTGTATATCTTCTATAGGTAAGTACCTCTTACCTGTTTCAGTTTCAAGATATACCGTATTATCCTTACGTTTTAATTCTCCATCAGAAAATATATAGATATTCTTTTTCATTTTTATCCACTCCCTACGCCCAGCATAGTTCTCTATATGCACAATTGCGGCAAAATGGTATTTTCCTAGGTTCTGGAGGTATTTCTTTGTAAATGAGAAGCATTATATCCTTTTTAGCTCTTTCAATCTCAGAGATCAAATCATCATTCAAAACAACTTGTACCTTCTTCTTTTCTAAAGGAAAGAGCAATTCCCCTGTTGCCTTTATACCGGCTAACGATAATTCATAGAGATAAAACGCCAATTGCATTCTGGCACTATGTTCATACTTAGAGCTCTTTTTTACCTCTCCTATTACCAGTTGACCTTGATCTCGTTTAATTAAATCCAGTCTCATGTTTCCAATAGAAATTTCTTTTTTTGTACGTTGATATACTTGTCCCTGCAAAAATCTACCTAGATCTATATTTGCATCATCCTGTTCAGGTTGTATGTTATGAGCCATAAGCCATACTTCACGCTTGCATATATAGTAATACCAAATCAAAGTCCCGTTAACATCCACATGATTATAGTCTGACATATCGATCATTCCTTATCTATTTTTAATAAATAAGTGCCTTACCACTCTTATCAATAAACCCTGTATTTTCATCATAATAACGACTTACATCTTCAGGAGGTATCCAATATAGATCACATTGGACTTCTCCTCTTACTTTAAATTCCAATGGCTTGTTTTCTAACATTCTGGATATTCTAACTTGTATAATAAAGTCATTCATTTTAGCCTTAATTAGCCTCAATATTGCTTTGATTTCAAAGGGACTGAGTCTCCCGTTAAATTTACTTGCATAATTTTCCCACAGGACATTTGATAAATCGTAATCAAAATTTGATTGTCCGTCATATGATAAGACTTTTTCAAAAGCATCTGCTAAACTGCTGGCAAATTCATTTATTTCTACAAAAACGTCACAAACTTCCTCAATATTTTTTATTAATCTAAACTTTTCAACAGCTTCAAAATCCAGTTTCATCATACCGTCCCATATTTCTATGGATTTATCATCCACGCCATCGTTTAGAGCCAATTGATAATATTCTTCTGCCAATTTTCCATATTCATTTTCAAGTATTTCATTCTTCCCTTTTAACAGATATTCAGTATGTTTTCTATGGGATAATCCATATACATACTGATTATCATTTCCCAACTGAACTATATATACCGGCAAATAATTTCCTTTCCGTCCAGATCTATTAACTCTACCTGCGGTTTGTATCAATGAATCTATAGGTGCAAAATCTCTAAAGGCCATATCAAAATCCAAATCCACCCCGGCTTCAATCGTCTGTGTTGACACTAGTATAACAGGTTCATTTTTTTCTAATAAACTTCTTACTTCAAATATTACTTCTTTCCTTTTTAGAGGAATTATGTTGGTTGAAAGATAATATACGGGAACATTAAGTTTCTTTTCCTGTAACTTTCTTTTTATACCTTCGTAAATTTCTATACTCTTTTTTATTGTATTAGCAACAACCAATGCAGATTTATCTGTCGGCCATTTTTTAAAGAAAAGTTCAATAAATTCTTCATTGTCTAATACTTTATCTAATATTGGCACAAATTTTGTCCTACTTAATTCCATAAAATATGACTCATAATCAGGCAGCAGTTGAATTTCTTCATTTTCAATATCGATTTTATCATTAGACAGAAGCATTTTACCGAACTCAAGTATTTTGGGCTGGGTAGCTGTCATTAATATAAATTTTGTACCATAATATTTTGCTAACAGCTGTAGCGTAGCACCTATCAAAGGCATATACTCTTGTGGTAATGATTGCACTTCGTCCAAAATTACAATGCTACCGGCAAGTTTATTTATTTTTTTGAGTGGCCTGTTCCCACCTGTAAAGATAGATTGAAATAATTGCACAAATGTTGTCAGAATCACATCCCCGTCCCATGATTCTGTAAGCATTAACGCTTTATCTAAAGGTGTATCTTCATTTAAGCTTACGTTTGATGTGAAATCTGACAAACTATAATGTGCAATCATTCTGACATCGTCTTTAAAAACATTTTGATACTCGAGCTTATTCTGTTCAATTATGTTAATAAAAGGAATAGCAACAATTATCTTTGGATTATAGCCCTCTATTTCTTTTATTCGGTTCTGTAAATAGAGAGCACATTGTAGTGAAGAAAGTGTTTTTCCTATTCCTGTTGGGGCTGTCAGAGTAAAAAAATAAGTATTTTTTATTTCTTCATCAGTCAAATTATTAATAACCTGTAACATACTCAACCTTGCTTTTTCTCGTTTGTCATTCAATGCAGACTTGGTATCATTCTTCCGTTTTAGTTTTAAATATTCTGTTACCCGTTCATAATGTATTAACTTAGGATCATAGGGTTTTATACGTGCAGAATCAAACTTATCTGTATCAATTAACAATGAAAATATATAAATTAACATGAAATACCATTTTGAATCTCTAATTCGGCCATTTCTAAATTTAGTCGGCATATATTCCAATAATTTATTTCTTTCCAACGGTACAATACTCAGACAATTGTAAAATTCTTTAAGGTTTAATACTTCATTAATACCCAAATCATCTAAAATCAGCTTTGCTTTATCACTCAGATGCTTCCCTAATAATTTTACATTATTCCATGTACTGCCAGAAAACAATGCCGCTTCTACTCTTAATGAACTATGATGCCTTCTGGTACAAATATAATATAGAAAAACAATTATTTGTTTTTCCTTTTCATCAACCTCAAAATCTTGTATTTCTTTCAATAAAAAATTGTATAAGATACATGCAGAAATATGGGCATGATTTTTTAAACAGCTATCTTTGCCTTCTTGTAAATATTTTTGGAAATAATCGCTATACTTTCCCATATCATGAAAATACCCCATATATTTACTCAATTCCCTAATAAGTGCGTTACTTATAGTTTCAAATCTTACTGTTGGAAGTATTTGCGCATATATCAATTTAGCTACAGATTTTAAATGCTCATTTAACGGCTGCTTATACCCTTTTTCCCTATCAAAATGAGCTAGATACTCCATTTGTTGTTTCTCACCCCTTTAAAAGGGAGGCATTGAAGTGTCTTTCTGCAACACTTCAATGCCTCAAAACTATTCCATCCACATTATATTTTGTCCATCTTCCAATTCTACATAGGAATCTACAGCTGCGATAATATCCCCTCCATCAATATTTGCAATAATATCTTTTAGACCTCTATGGGTGATCCGTCTTTTTGCATCAAACTCTATAGGCAATTCTTCTTTTATAATTCTTTTCTTGTACCCTGTTAAACTTTCAGTTTGTATATCTTTTACTTTATCTGCAGGCATTACAGAAGATATAATTGTCTCATTTTCTTTATAAATTTCTTCCCCTTGGAGTATATTAATGTTTTCAATCCATCCAAGATTAAAGGCTGTTCCTAAAGCGATAGAAATATTATAACTCTTGTAGTAGGATTGTACGTTGTCATTAAACAATTCCTTTATTTTGCCCATAATTTCCTTGTCCTTATGATATACCCAGATTTTATAGTCTATGCAATCCTCTCTAATATTTTGAGGAATTACCAGCTCTATAGGCGTTTGACTATGATGTTCTTGATAACCGTTTAAATCATTAGGTTTTTCCACCAAAAGATAATTTACCTTTTGCATTGTTTTCTTTATAGGTCTTTGAGAAGAGACAGCAACTTTAAAGTTATCAACAGAAAAATCGTCATAATAGCTGTCCCTTTCCAATCCCAAGAGTCCCGCTATCATTCCGCATATCGTTGTCCTAGGAGGTATAAAGTATGAAAGAGATGAGGAATTGGAATAATATTTTCTAAAGTGAGCCATTTTTCCCATAAGATGAAAAGATATTATTTCCATTATTAACCCTCCATTTTAATGGGAACCAATAAGTCTATCTCTTCATATTCAGGTAAATTAACCAAATTGTCTTCAGCTGCAAATGGATGTCTCCAACCTACAACTTTTTCAATATAACCCTTTTGGGTCATATCTAGCACCGTCTCTTTTAGTCTGGCAAAGTCTACCTTCAAATCATTCATGTTGCGTATAGGTTTGCCATTTTTCCAATCAGTATGAAGGAATCTTCTTAAGTCTCCAAGATATCCGTCAAATTCAGGTTTATATATAATCTCAAGATAAAGCAATGGTTCTTGTCCCTGCTTGCTGTCAGTCTGGTTGGACATAATGGATTGAACAATAGCCTTCCTAAATATATCTCTGTCATTTTCACACATACCGGTTCTCCTAGCATTAAACTTGTTAATGGTCCCATAATGAGCTATTAAAGCATAATATATTTTATATTTTTTGCCAAACGTAGAGCTATCATCATTCATAATTGACGTTATAGTACTTGACTTGACCAAATCCACCGGATGGAGTGAATAACCCCAGCTGATTTGAATGGGGCCGGTAAAAGTTTTACTTACTCCCTCAACAGCCATAGCACTCCCGAAAAGACGGATATCGATTAGCTCTCTCTTTATTATCTCAGTCAGGAATTCGTTGTTGAATTTTATAAATTCTTTTTTCTCTTTATCTTTTTTATTCTTCATTTGTTCTGCTTTTTTAAAATAAGTATTAGCGTAATCTTTACTATCACCAAAAACTTTTTCCCATTGTTCTTTTAAATCTTTATTCTCGGAAAATAACCTATCGATCTTTTCATTATTCTCTAACCATTCAGTTATTATATGATTAAACATTACCTCCATAGGCACTTTTTGATCAGCCAATGTGTCTACAAATATCCTATAACCCTTGTTTTTCAAATGTTCCCTAATATCCCTCTTTCTCCTAACATCACTTACCAGTAATGTAAACGTTTCATAGTCCATCCTAGGTTTATTCTCCTGATCCGGATCACCATTGGGATTGGATAGAGTAGATTGAAACAGGAATAAAAACTCACTATTTTGGTTTAAAGTCATATTATTCATCCCCCTTTAGATTATTTTCTTTTAAAAGCTCTTTTTGAGCTTCTTCTTCCTCCTTAGTTACGTCAAGAGGTTTAGCCCCTACCAAATATGAATATCCCGCCATGATATAGAACACATTTTCATGTTCATCTAAAGGCCATGATTTATTAGATAAACTATAATAGTAGTTAAATCTGTTCATAACGGCTTCCGTAAATATGGTCATCTTGTCATATTGAATTAATTTTTCCACAACATCATTATAAAGCCATTTTACTTCATTTAGCGACATACCCTGCATTTGAATTTTCTTCAAAATGGGTTTCGTCTTGTGATTCTTTTCTATCTGTGCCAGCGCAACACGATTAATTAGAATACCTAAATAGAACATAGCCCGTTCAGCATTACAAAGACCTTGTTTATTCAAGAAAGACTCGAGCTCCGATATCCACTTATTTACCTTTTCTGAGCTAGTTTTAAAGTTGTCCATAATATCCTCCTCCTTGATAAATTTAAAAACACTTCTATCCAACAAATTTAATTGTTGGCATGTTTTGATCAAAATAATATAGGATAGCATAAGTTTTTGTATAAAAAGGTCTTCTCTGCCGTTTATATAATCAAATAAACCCATATTAGTATAATTATCTATTTCAGATTTACTCAATTGTTTAAGTCCTTTGTCCAGAGCCTCGCAGGCATATTGAAACAATACCTTGTGATTTATCTTTTCTCCGGATAATACAGCCTTATATAGAGACAAAACCCTGCCTACATCAAGTTGTTCATTGTTTTTATTTTTCTTTACAGGTATCAACTTATATATGTACCCTAAAGATATCCTGTATTCTTTTTCGTTTAGAATGATTCTGTTCTGTTCTAAAGTTTCAATAATTTCATCTATCCACAGTTTAGGCACGTCCTCTATAGTTTCTAGTACAGTAACCGAATTGCCATCAGTTCTATAAATAACAAAATTGACACTATATTGGTTTATTCCACCTTCCATTGCTTCAGACTTTACTTCACTAACCCATGCTCTGGTATCATCGTTATTGAAAGCAATATCTATCGATTTCTTTAAATAATTAAGATATTTATAATCAAAAGCTTCCATCAATGCCTCAGGGATAATAAAAGCATTTTCACCTGCAATTTTACTGCTAAATTGGTCTGAAACTACTTTTTCTCCCCTTTTTAATTTCTGATAACATCTGTTACAAATAGAATAATTATTATCGTGACTATAGTCATTTGAATATTGAGATGTATTGATTTTTTTAGTTATAAATATCTTGTTTATACCTGTTCTATCAAAATTTTTTGTGTATTCACTACTCACATCAGTTTTTCTTTCCTTACATAAATAACAGACTCTCTTTTCCCCCTCTTTATTATTAGATTCAAATTCACCTAGTTTATTTTCTATTTTAACAACCTTTAGATAGTCATCATGTTTTGGAAGTATAACTTCTCTATTTCCCCATGTAACTTTTGGAACAACCATGACAAATTTATTAGATTTATTAGAATCTTCTATAAAAAGTCTTATAAAGTAATCAGGATTACATTCTTTGTCATTAATTACTATTTTTTTATCTCTCATTTTTATATCCTTAATATTTCCATTCTGCACAACTGAAAACTTATTTAGATTTAATGCTCCATTACCTTTTTTACTAGATATAGTTATCATATCATTTTTCCTTAATTCTTCTATAATTTGTCCCAACTCACTATCTTCCAATCCATTCTTTCTAAGAACATTGTATAAATCACTAAAGGTACTGCTTAAAAGATAATGAAGTGAATCAACTTCTCGAGTCAAATAGTACTGAAATGAAGATGCAGCATTATTTCCAAAGTAATAATATTCATACCGATCATTATGATGAAACTTCTTTGCTACATCAAAATAGATAATCTGTTGCTGAAGATCAAATACCAAAAAGACTATATATGACTCCTCATCATTTTTTACTTTTTTTAAGCTTTTTAAGTCTGCTACTAAAGAACTAACCTCTCCTTTGCTGTTGTCATATAATTGTTCACCAATCATCGCCGTAAGTTTTGGAAGGTTCATACAATACACCACCTTTAAAATAATTAATCATTTAACCTGATTATTTCTTAATTTGAATACATCCAAATCCCTGACTATTCTTGCTGCCCAAACCGCTATCCAATGCCATTTGCAACAGAGATTTTGGACCTGTTAAAATATACTCTCCCGAATACCCTTTGATAATTATTCGCTTATACTTAACTATGGATAGTTTGGGCTGATTTAGTGCTTTTATTGTAACTTTACCTTCCGGAGCCGGTTTTTTATAAAAGGCTTCATACTTATTTTTTAAATTACTCTCAATTAGTGTATTAAAATATGGTTCACCAGGTTGAAAATAGCAAGTATACTTTTTCCCATCCATTTTTAAGACTGTACTATAAACCACTATTGGCGATAATGTCTGTATACAAATCTGATCACATTCTACGATCTCTTTTTCAATTGTAGTTTGAATTACTCTCAATTTCGTTTTTCCCAATTCAATACTGTCCTTAAGCAATAATCCTGATATTAATGAATTACAAAATTCCACGTATGGAGAAGATACAATGATGTTTATAACTCCCTCGAAAATGATGTTATTATTTCTTTGATCAATAGTGTAATCTCCCATTAATCTTGAATATGTAAACATCTTAAAATTTCTGTTTTTATTTCTAAATCCCTCTTTATGCAGAAAATTTGCTATATCATTTCGGACGGAATTATAAATTAAACCCTGCAATATATAATTGTACTGTATAGGCAAAACTAAGCAATTACTATTAACAGGTTCGAAATATATTTGCAGTTTAATATAACTCCCCTCCTACTCTCCCGTTTTAATTTTAGCTAAAATTTTATTTAGCCTCTTTTCTTTTATATTTAGACCTTATAAAAACTATTTATTTAAAAATATTGTAAATTAAACTATATCCAGCCACCTTCTCCTCCTCCAAAATTCCATGTCCTACCCTTACATACATTATACCACATAAATAGACACTATATTTGTCTCATAAAATTTTCTGCGAAAATTTTTTTAAATTTTCCCGAAGCACTCTCACCTTTTCAATCCCTCTATAACCTCAAAACAGCCAAAGCCTTGAGAGTTCTTGCTGCCCAGGCCGGCTTCATAGGCAACCTTTATAAGTCGCCTGTCACCTTTCAGCTTGTATATGCCGTTCCAGCCCTTTATAACCGTATCCTTGTATTCAAGCACCTTACAGTATCGGTCATCCTTTGGCCCCAAGGGCTCTATCCTGATATCGCCGTCCTGCAGCTTTTGACCGTATATAAGCTGATATTTCCGCTCAAGGTTTATCCTTATAAGCTCGGAAAACCACTCATCCCATGGTGAAAAATAGATGGTTCGCGAGCCACCGCTCTTTCTAACGGTGTTATAAGCCACAACCGGTGAGAGCATCTTTATGGTTACCTCTTCGCTGAAATCCACATCCTCAAACCCCTGGAATACCGCTACACTGGTAAGCATCAGTCTCTGCCCACATATGTTCAGGTTATCATTTCTTAGCATGCCCTCTGCCAGCTCGCGGAGGAACCTTTCAACCGGTGAAGCCACAATAAGACTGACGGGGGGCGTAAACTCGATCTTACTGCCACTTATCTTGAAACGCCCCTGCAGTCGAGAAAAGGTAAACAGTTTAAACTGCCTGCCGTTTATGACAAACCCCTGGTCATGGAGAAAATCCGAAAGTTCTCGAGAGATATTGTTGTATATCATAGCCTGTACAAGATAGTTATACTGTAGTGGTATAACGATGTTTTTCTCGGAAGCAAAGGTAAGCTTTATCCTCATAAGCTCTTGCACCCCTAAACCATTTTTTAACTTTAAGAAACCGACATGGTTGGGGTATTTATAATCCGCCGTTTAAGCAGCCCCATCCCCAACAGGCGGTACCTGGGACAATTTACCCATATTTAAATTTAATCAAATTGAAATAACTGTGGTTTTATAGCTGTATTCGACAATACAATTGCTTAAAAAGTCCGTTTTATTTTTAATTCTACATTATTTTACCGATTCCTTCTTTGATCGGGCAATATATGAAAAAAACTAAAAAATAAATTCTGTCCCGACAAAACAATTATAAACTTTCGTATTTGATTTGGGTTTACAATCGTGACTTTTTGGTTTATAAAGCCATTGAAACTTACAAAGGTATATTTAAATTGTCAATGAGGAGGAGAAAGAATGATAACATACGCCATAGGGATTCCATATTTTTATGCGATATATAACTTTTATCTCGGCAAATCGCTACCCTTTACGGCCAGCGTAACCATGATGATACCTTACATGGTAAAAGACCTGGTACTGGCCTTTATAGTTGCGCTGACCTCGCGGAGGGTCCTGCCCATACTGAGGCGAACAGGTATAGTTCCACCTCCTACCTTGCGAAAGATCGATGCACACACTTGATACAAAAAGAGGGCTCATCGGGGATAAAATCCCGACGCAGCCCTCTTATAATCTTACTCATATAAATACTTTGGGTAAGCATTACATTTTATCGGCTAAAATAACGCCTAACAGGAGTGCTTACATGGGCCATGCAAAGGGCAAAAGCCGTCAAAAAAGCAGATATATCTGTTCCTTATTCTTTTAAAACGGCATGCTCCTCTATGCATTTGAACGAATCAGAGGCCTTTGGGATGATCAGTTGTCCCTGCCTGTCTCTTCGAGAACACCCCTCTCTACTCGATGCTTATAGCTCCGCTTGGGCACTGCTGTTCAGCGTCCTTTGCGCTGTCAAGAGCATCCTCGGGTATATCAGCATCTATAGCCACGGCCAGCCCGTCATCGTCCATGCTGAAAACCTCGGGGCATATATCCGCGCAAAGTCCGCAGCCGATGCATGTATCCTTATCGACATGTGCTTTCATTCAAAATCCTCTCCCTTCATCAAAATCGTTATTTGTATTATTTCAGCAGGCAGTACAAGCTTTTAGATCAAAAAACTTCACTGCTTGCCGTAAAACCTTGGACTGGGCGCTTTCACCACGAAGAACTCCAGCACGTCATCATGCTGGTTGTACACGTTCATCTTCGTATTATACGGAATATTCACTATGGTCCCGGCAGGGTAAACATGCGGCTCTTGATCGTCCAACTGCACCGTAATATTCCCCCTCACCACAATCATGTACACGTTGGAATTTGAATAGTGCTGTGGCAGGGCATCACCCTTTTTAAGTATCATATGGTTTATGTTCACATTTTCATCGTCCACTATTCTTTCTATAACCTTATCGTCCACCTGTTGAAACACAAATTTTTTCTCAACCATAAAATTCACTCCTTTTTGTATGTACTTACCATTTTGCATTCCATCTTTTGGATCTCCATCCATCTCCTTTCTTTGATATCTTTAAAATTAAGTCTGTGCCATGCTAAATAAACAATACATGGTTTGCGTAAATAACCGGTTCACCTGTATATTACAGCTTTTTTAGGACACTTATCAGCACATGTGCCACATAGTAAGCATTCCGACCTGGCTATATCGTACCTTTTTCTGCTTGAATCGTCATCCCTCGATGGAGAGTTCTCGGTTCCGGCAAGATCTGCTGAATGGGATGCGGGCAGGACAAAAACTCCCGCCACCACAGCATCCGCCGGACACACCCTGCTGCATATACCGCAGGATATGCAAGCATCCCCAATAACCCTGTAACCCCGTTTTGACAATTTACCCACAATGCCCAAAATGCTCCCGTATGGACACAAGTATCTGTGCCACAAGCTTTCAGGAAAAAAGAAGGTAAGGAGCACTCCCACAGCCAGCAATCCCGGCAGAACAGGGAGCTTTTTGCCGGTTACCATTACAAACGCAAACAGAAGAATAAAGGCAAAAAAAGCCAAATAACGGCAAACAGGCTTTTTGAGAGATTCAGGTACAGCCAAGTCCTTAACATGAAATCTTTGTTTAACCCTGGTTACAAGATTCATAAGAGTATTTACGGGACATATCCATCCACAGTAAAATCTCCCAAAAAACGCCGCCAAAACCACGCTTAAAAGAAATATGCCCATCCACAGCTGAATTCTGCCTGACGCAACAAGCACAAAAAACAGCACAGCAAAGAATGCCTGAGACAGCGCCCGCCAAACCCTTGCCATTTATCCCACCCTTCATTCCGTTTTTCACGCATCTATTGTATAGCATACAAATCCAAAAATCGGTATCTGCGGTTACAATTTTTGATGAGTGGAAAAAATTTAGGGAGCCCTTATCTCGTTATCAGGCTCCCTGGAAACCATTCCAGCGCACTAAGTTATCGAGCTTCTTGCGCTGGGCCTGATGCCTATCGGGATTCCCCTTATCGGCAGGATAGCCTATTGGCAGGAGAACCACCGGCTCAATATGTGCGGGTAGATTGAGAACCTCGCGGCACTTTGCGGCATCAAAAGCACACACCCAGCACGTACCCAGCCCCAGCTCTGCTGCCGCCAGGGTCATGTGGTCAACCGAGATGGCCACGTCGATATCGCAGTGGTCCTTGCCGTCGGCCCGCTTCCATGACTTGCTGTGATCACCACAGGCCACAATGATTGCCGGAGCATCTTTGATCCATTGCCCCCTGTAACTTGAAGCCACCTTTTGTTTTAAATCCTCATCGGTAACCACGATAAAATAGAAGGGCTGCAGATTGCAGGCCGAAGGCGCTATCCTCCCTGCCTCAAGTACCTGTTCAAGCTTTTCCTTTTCCACCGGCACCTTTTTATAGCTGCGGCACGAATACCTGTTCTTTGCAAGCTGCAAAAAATCCATAAAACACACCTCCTGTATTTATGTAAATTTTACTTTTTACACTAAAATCAATATATTATTTTGCTGCAAACTTAATCTGCTTAAGTATAGCTTGATAAAGTAACGCTTATGTATGCTTTTTCTCACGATATTTTGTCACGCCTGCAAGACAATTTACCGCTGCATTTCTCAAATCTGCAGCTCCACTACCTGTACATCCAGTTTGCCAGCCAGCCTCTCTACCAGCCAATCGTGGCATGTGAATATGAAAACCTGGCGCTGCTGTGCCAGCTCCTTGAGCAAGCCAAAACCATTATCCAGGCGGAAACCATCCCAGTTGACAAACACCTCATCAAGAAATACCGGCATTGGCCTTCCTCCCGGGTCCAGATGCTCTATAAAAGCCAGGCGCAGCGAAAGATAGATCTGCTCCAGTGTACCCCGGCTCAAAAAGCCCTCTCCAACCTCTATCAGCTCATCGCTGTAGCCACATTTCACAAGCAGGCCAGCCTGCTGCCCCTCTTTTGTAAACAAACGGGTGTATCTGCCATCCGTAATGATGGAAAGATACCTGCCGGCCTTCTTTAAGACATCGGGCTGGTGTTCTTCGCGGAAGCGCTTTTCGGCCTCCAGAATCAGATTCTTGAGCAAGAGAATTCGATCCCTCTGACGGGCTACTTTTTTCAATTCCCATTCAAGCACAGCAATCTCGCCTTCTATCTCGTCCATGTTCCCCTGCCCCATGCCAAGCTCGATCTCCTTCTTCAGTGTACCTATCTCACTATTTAAAGCATTCAGCTCCTGCTCTATCTGATCCCGCTCTGCCTTTGCCCGTGCCAGCATCTCATCATCAAATATCCACTCTTCATCTTTTTGGGTAAGCTCCATAATCTGCTGCCGTATATCGTCCAGGTCAGGATAATCCCGCCTTAAATCCTCCAAAAAGCTGTCAGCCTGACGGGCCAGCTCCCGAGCCTTCATGAGCCCATCAATCCTGGCATTTATGTCCTCACCGGGGAGCTCCTCTAAACGTCCTAATATGTAGTTTTTCTCCCGCTCAAGCTGCACCACCGTCCCATTAACCCTGGACAGTTCCGGCTCTAAGTCCTCCATCTGGCTTTTCGCCGCTTGTGCGTCCTGATAGCGCCTTTCGGCCTCCTGTAGCGCAACCTGAAGAAGGTCTATTGCGCCGAGTACATCCCCCTGCCTGGCAACGTCGATACCGTGGCTGTAGCCGCTATATACAACTCCGAAATTCCCCGCACCAAAGTCGCTGCAGGTGTTAGCAGGTGAAGGCCTGGAACCGCTCACATTAGAATCGCCGTCATTGTGCTCGCTATCACGTAGCAATCTAAAGCTCTCCACGCCATTTTTATCCAATCCGCATGCCTTAAGCAGCTTCAAGACCCTGTGCTCATTCTGCTTTATCCGCTCAACAAGCACATCCCTTCTTCGAGAGCTTTCCTTTATGCGCTCCAGCAACTCCTTGAGCCTGCCTATATCGACCAGCAAAGTGCTGTCTGGGTTCTCAAGCCTTTGAAGTGCAAGGGGAACCCCTTTGACGAGCTTTTGAATCTGACTGCGCTCCTCGTTCACCCTGTCATGCAGCTGGGCAAGGCGCCTTTCCTCCAGCTCCAGCTCGCCGTATTCCGCTGTCCTGCCACCAAAAAGCCACCATGCCAGCAGCAAAATCACGCCTGTCACCATCACAATGGCGGATACAAATCTCATTGCCGATGCGCCAGATAGGATAAACCCCAGCATCCCCATAATTGAAAAAGCCCCGGAGAGCCATGGCACATACCTGGCACCGCGCCTTTGCCCCAGCCTTACCCTTAAAGCCTCAACCCTGTTTAACTGCTCCTGATACTGCTCCCGTGCCTGCCTGAACGAGTCTATCCCCGCCTTTAATGCAGCCGCATCAACGGCATTTACTGCCTCTGCAAGCTCTGGTTTCCATCCCCCCACTAATACTTCAGAGGCATGCTGCCTGAGCTGCTCACCCCAGCTCTTTATATCCGTCTCTATATTATTAAGCTCATCCTGGTCGGCTTTTATCCGGTCATACGACTTGACCAACAGCTTGATCTCCCCGGCATGATTGAGCAGCGCCTTATCCCGTTCTGTACAGGCTTTCATCACGCCTTCAAGCTGACGCTTTTTTCCCTCCAGCCTTGCTCTTTGGAGCCTCAAATCCTCCAGCTGCCTGTCAATATATTCAAGGCGCTGTGCAGGGTCAGGCGGCAGGTCATCATAATCGGACGCATAGGCCGAAGCCTCCTTAAGCTCCTGTATTCGCTTGAGCTTTTTTCGCACGGGATTCAATCGCTCGCAGCGGTCTATATATGCCATCAACTCGGCCTTTCTGGCGATATCCTTTTCAAGCATACGCTGGCGCTCGACCAGCTCCATTTGCGCACGGCGCAGCCGTTCTTCCCTTGCCCTGGCTTCTTCCAATGAAGCCCTAAGTTCCTTCAGCCGTTCCCCAATATCCCTGGCCCGTGGCCTGCCCCTCCTGTCAGGGCGCCACAGACGATTGGCCTCATCATCCAGTTCCCTGACCACTTCGCTGACCGGCCTGAGAAAAGAGCTAAACTGTCCTCCCAGCAGCTGTTGCTGCATGGCCTCCCATGCGCTGTGCTCCGGAAACTTTAAATTGCGCAGCTCAATGGCATAGACCTCCCTGAAGACGTCCCGCGGCAAAACCTCTACGTACGGCAGCATCCTGTTTCTAAGCTCGACCACCTCGTCTTCTTGGATCAACATCCCTATGGGAGTGCTTCGCAGCCTGCGGCTTACGGTAACGACTTCCCCTTCTTCAAGCAGGAGCTCACCTTCGCAGGCAGCTTCTGCCTCGCCCCAGGGCACATAGGGATTTGCATCCCTGTTTGCCGGATACCACCCGTAAAACAGCGTGGTTATAAGGTTGAAAAGCGTGCTTTTCCCCGATTCATTGCGTCCGCACACCAAGATAAGCCCTGGTTTCAGCGGTGGACTTTCCCAGTCTTTTAAACACCCAAAGGCTTGTGCCTTTAACCTTTGAAACCTCATGTCAGTTCTCCCCCCAGCAACCGGGCCGCCAACTCATAATCCAGCCCCTCAAGCAACCCCTGGAGGTACGCAATGGTTTCGCTGGCGTCCCTACCAGGGCATCCGGCCAATACTTCCGGTTTTAATTTGAGCAAAACCTGTGGGTCGGTCCTGGCCTTCTCCAGAATATCCAGGGCAACGCCCAGCACATGAGGCTGCCCCCTGTAATCATCGGGCACCACAGGGCGCGTGAGGCCGTCGAGCACCACTTCCACACATCTAAAACCCAGGTCGTCGGATAAATACTCCTCCAGCACCTGGATATTCTCCTCCTGAATGCTTCCTTGAGTCCCTTGAGAGCGGAGCTGGTTATACAGAAAGCACGGCCCTTCGAGCAGCACCCTGGCTATGGTCTCATGGTGGCCATCAGCATGCCCATGCCTTTCAGCCTGCTCAGCAATCGCCCTGTACATATGTTCCTGCAGCTCGGCCAGGGTCCTCACTTGAGAGAGGTTATTCACTTTAAATGTGGTCCAGCACACCGGCGCCACAGGATAGAATTCAGCCTTAACTCGCCCTGTATCGTCTATCTCCACTACATAGACACCCTTTAAACCCTCCTCGCCATGGTGGCGTCCCATCAGGTTGCCGGGATAAACCACCAGCGGCTGCTCGGAAAGATGTGCTCTGGTGTGAATATGTCCCAGTGCCCAGTATGTATAATTCTTGTCCGCCATATCCTCAAGAGTACAGGGAGCATACCTGTCATGCTCCTCTTCTCCCCTGGCACCGGTAACCCAAGCATGTACAAGCCCTATATGGGGTATGCCGGTATCCCGGGCACGCGGAAAATCTTTGATGATATTATCCTTTTCACGAGGGCTTTCATGCCCGGCTCCCGTGATCCAGGCCACAAGCTGCCCATCCCTGTCATAAACAGGACAGGTTTCGGGCTGCCTGCCATTAAATACCTTTACGTTGTCGGGCCATTCGATCAAGCTTCTGCGGTACATCACCCCGGCCGGATCGTGGTTGCCCGGCGCATAGAATACTGTAATCTTGGCCTCAGATAGCCTTTTCATCTGTTCTACTATAAACTTCTCGGTAGCAAAGCTCAAGGTCTGGTTATCAAACAGGTCCCCTGCAATGAGTAGGGCGTGCACCTTTTCGGATATGGCTAAATCTACTGCCCTTTGAAAAGCCTGACGAATTGCCTGGCGCAAAAACATGCGCATATCCTTCGTCCTGGCCTGGAAAGGCGTATCCAGATGAACATCAGCCAAATGCAGAAATTTGAACCCCACCATACGGCCCTCCTTTACTCCCACAAGCATATTTTACCACATTTTTTTAGGCAATTCAGCTGCTTTTGTAGGAGAGGGCATTCCCTTGATATTCTCCTACTTCTTTTATCAGCTGGTTAAGCAGCCTGAAAAATTCAATAAATCTCTTGTTCCTTTCCTCAAACTCCTTCATACATTTTTCCACAGCCTCATTGGTGGATTCAAACGCCTTTTTCAGCTCACCCTCCAAGAATTGTATCCTGCTTTTCAAAGCGGCATTTTCCTGCTCCAGAGCAACTTTACTCTGCAACAGCCTCTCTGCCATGGCTATCATGATAGTAACATCCACAATCCCGTTCTGCGGCAACCCGGCTGACTTTCTAAACGCATTTACCGCAGCCTCGGTCTCGGCTCCAAAAACTCCGTCTACTCCATATTTGGGCAGCTGATAACCCAATACCATTAAAAGCCTTTGCAGCTTCTCAACCGCCGGTCCTCTGTCTCCCTTCTTCATATCATCCACCTCCTCAATATTAGAGCTATTGGTTGCAGCTATAACAATTTCCTCAAGAGGGAAATAGCTGCCGGGACAGGCAGTGGCAGATCCCGGCACCTCATTGTGGCCCTTGATCCACTTAATATAAGGATATTCCTCCATCAAATCCTTTACGACCTTCACCAGAGCATCAAACTGCTCCGCGGGCATCTCCCTGTCATATGGCTGGCCGCTTGAGGGATGATACATGCCTTCAGCACATACGCCGATACTCTCGAAGTTGACCCCTTCAGCATGCGCCCCGACAGCCCACAGCGGCCGCAGCTCCCACACCGAGCCGTCCTTGCGCACGTAAACGTTATATCCTGCACCCAGCCATCCTCTCCGAAGATGCCATTCGTGTATTTGTTGCGGCGTGGCCTGTCTCACCGCCGCATGATGCAGCACAATACCGTTGGTTGCAGTTCTCGGCTCCAGTTTGCCATTGAACTTTAGACTGGCATTTTTCATGTAGTCTCTAATGGGCATGGCGCCCACCCTCCCTTGCTAAACGAACTATGTAAAGTTTATAAAGAGGTACCTTAAAGTCTGGCTGATTAAAGTTTACAGCGGTTATTAAACATAACAGACTTGTTTAATAATACTAAAAGTCTAATGAATTGCGCCGAACTAGAAATACTTACTAAATAGTATAAAAAACACATCAAAAGTGGCACCTATAACACCCTGCCAAAACAGCACTATTATTTAGCCATTACCAAAAAATAAAAGCTGATAAACTTGACAACCAGTGCGTCAAAAACGTAAGTATAAAATAATCCCCACTTTGAACAAAAGTGGGGATTATTGTGTAAAGTTGTTGACCATAGCAAAAGCTCCTACAATGCATTGAGATTCGTTGTAAAATTAAATGCAACACCAAAAATTTTAACTTGTAAAAGCGGCATTGCGTGTACAGAGGATAAACGATTCCCAGGCCTATAACAGTTGACATCGAATAAAAGGTCTTGATAACATCTAAGTGATGTCATGGTCACAAAAGCAGTTAAATCGGGCAAGGAGTTGAACGTCTAAACGTAATTTACAAAATTAAGAAAATATGCCAGGAAAGGAAGTACATTGTCATGTCAATGAACATCGACAGATATGAACTGGTGAAAAGGCACAACCCTATCCTTAAAGATATTGACCCTTTGTCCCCTTTATCGGTGGGGAACGGCGAATTCGCATTTACGGTAGACATAACCGGCCTTCAGACATTTACAGAGATATATGACAGCTATACGCCCCTTTGTACACAGTCGCAATGGGGCTGGCACTCCTTTAAGCCAGCCGACAACAAAAATTTTTCCAGGAATAACCTCAAACTGGAAAAGTTTATTGTAAACGGCCGCGAAATAGGGTATGCAACATCTGCCAAAGGGCAGGAGGAGCTGTTCAACTATCTGAGACAAAACCCCCACAGGCTCAATTTAGCCAGCATAGGCTTTGACTTTTCTTCTCTAGGTGAAAAACCCGTCCATTTAATTGACAGGGGGAGTATCCATCAAGAACTTGACCTGTGGCAGGGCGTCATCACCAGCCGTTTTTGCATAGCCGGTTATCCCGTTTGGGTGAAAACCTGCTGTCATCCCGAGCTCGACGCCGTCGCCGTCAAAGCACAATCTCCCCTTATAAAAGATAAGAAGCTTAAAATCCTGTTTCGATTCCCGTATGGCTCTCCTGCCAAAAACGCTTCTGACTGGGAAAGCGATGATAAGCACGATACAAAGGTTATTCTTGCCAATGAAAACACTGTTGACCTGCTCAGGATAATCGATGATGAACGAATTTTCGTAAGGATATCGTTCAACAAGGGAACCCGTCTATCAAGGCAGGCCAGGCACAAGTTTGTCCTCGAAAATACATCGAGTAACGACACCATCGAATTTACCTGTATGTTTTCTCCCATACCCATCCGCCAGAGAGAATTAACCTTTGAAGCCGCAGAAGAAGCCAGCAAAAAGCACTGGGAGAGTTTCTGGCTGGAAGGCGGTGCCATTGAACTGGCTCACAGCCAGGATGAACGCGCAATCGAGCTGGAAAGGCGCATAGTGCTTTCCCAGTACCTCACTGCCATCCAGTGTGCGGGTTCCATGCCCCCTCAGGAAACGGGGCTTACCTGCAACAGCTGGTACGGTAAATTCCACCTTGAAATGCACTACTGGCACGCAGCCCATTTCCCCCTGTGGAACCGCACCAGGCTTCTGGAAAAAAGCCTGTGGTGGTATATGTCCATAATGGACAAGGCTGAAGAGCTGGCTGCCTCACAGGGATACAGGGGAGCTAGGTGGCCCAAGATGGTAGCATATGACGGCCTGGACAGCCCTTCGCCAATCGGGCCCCTTCTCATATGGCAGCAACCCCACCCCCTAATGTACGCCGAGCTGTGCTACAGGGCACATCCCAATCGCCAAACCCTAGAGCGTTACTGCGACTTGGTATTCAAAACAGCCGACTTTATGGCCTCATATGTCATATATGATGCAAAAAATGACCGATACGTCCTGGGGCCGGGACTTATACCGGCGCAGGAAAACCACAGCCCGCATATTGCCCTCAATCCAACCTTTGAGCTGGAATACTGGAGGTTTGGCCTTAAGATAGCGGGATTGTGGCGCAGGCGCCTGGGCCTTCCCCTTAAGCCAAAGTGGGAAGAAATTATATCCAAGATATCAAAGCTTCCTGAAAAGGATGGAGTATACCTTGCCCATGAGAATTGCCCCGACACCTTCACCGAATTCAATCAGGACCACCCTTCGATGCTTTGTGCACTGGGAATGCTGCCCGGTTCAATGGTGGACAGGGACGTGATGGCCGCTACCCTTGACAGAGTGCTGAGCAGCTGGGACTTTGAAAGCATGTGGGGATGGGATTTCCCGGTAATGGCAATGACTGCCGCACGGCTGGGGCAGCCCGAAAAAGCGATAGATATTCTGCTGATGGATGCGCCTAAAAACACGTACCTTCCAAACGGGCACAACAAGCAAGGCGACAGGAGCGACCTGCCGCTCTATCTGCCGGGCAATGGGGCACTGCTCATAGCAGTGGCTATGATGGCGGCTGGTTGGGATGGGAGTGCCGATAAAGATGCTCCCGGCTTCCCCAGAAACTCGAAATGGAAGGTCCTGTGGGAAAAGATCAATCCATTGCCGTAAGAACAGAAATGTACATTAACTTTACACCACCTGCAGATATTATCCTTAATAAGCTATAAACAAATTTTCTTACAAAGAAGGCCTATGTCCAGTAAAAAATAAAATAAAAAGCGGAGGAGAGAGAATCATGGCCGACAAAACCCTTTATGCCAAACCCCGCCCATGGGGCGACTTGGGAAACGGATATTACAGGAATCCTGTGCTCAATGCCGACTATTCCGACCCTGATGTCATAAGGGTGGGAAGTGATTTTTACATGGTATGCTCAGATTTCCACTACATGGGCATGCAGGTGCTTCACTCTAAAGACCTGGTGAACTGGTCAATCATAGGTCAGATATATCGCCGCCTTGACATTGACCCACGGTATCACAACATGGAAGGCTATGGCAAGGGGAGCTGGGCTCCCTCTATCCGATACTACGATGGAAAGTTTTATGTGTATTTTTGCACGCCGGATGAAGGGCTGTACATGAGCACGGCAACCGATCCAGCAGGGCCCTGGAGCCCTCTCCACGAAGTCAAACGGGTGTCGGGCTGGGAAGACCCCTGCCCGTTCTGGGATGATGACGGTAACGCCTATCTAGGCCACAGCACGGTGGGCGCCGGCCCTATAATAATCCATAAAATGAGCCCTGATGGCAAGACCCTTCTAGACGACGGCGTATTGGTGTATGTCGGTAAGATAGCCGAGGGAACCAAGATATACAAGAGAAACGGCTATTACTACCTGGTCATTCCCGAGGGCGGCGTGGAAACGGGCTGGCAGACGGTGCTGCGTTCCCGGAGCATATACGGCCCCTATGAGAAGAGAATAGTCCTCAAACAGGGCTCAACCAACATAAACGGCCCTCATCAAGGGGCGCTGGTAGAATTAGAATCGGGAGAGACCTGGTTTATACACTTCCAGAGCGCGGGAATTTTGGGCAGGGTGTGCCATCTTCAGCCCGTAAAATGGATAGATGACTGGCCGATAATGGGAGCCGAGGGCGAACCGGTCACCATCTTTCAAAAGCCCAATGTAGGCGGCGAGTATCCCATCAGCTTTCCGCAGACGTCGGACGACTTTGACAAGCCCGAATTGGGGCTGCAGTGGCAGTTCAACCACAACCCTGTTGATGAAAACTGGTCACTCACCGAACGGCCGGGATATTTCCGCATCAAAGCCATGTACGCCGATGATATACTGCGAGCCAGAAATACCATCACTCAAAAGTTGATGGGAGAAAAAGGCGTAATAACGACAGAGCTCAGCATAGAATACATGGCCGAGGGCCAGAAGGCAGGGCTGGCCTATCTGGGCGGTACGCAGCAAAACTGGATTGGCGTCGAAAGGCGAGAAGATGGGTACTTCATAAAGGCGGTCACCGGCGGTACAACCTACCACGGCCCCAGAATCGCCGGCAACACCGTCTGGCTCAAAAGCACCCTTGACCTGTCCTCCTCTACGCGGTTTGCCTTCAGCCTTGACGGACAACATTTTATGGAACTGGGCGGGGACTGCAAACTGGCATGGGGATTCTGGAAGGGTGCAAGAATAGGGTTGTTTTCCTACAATAGTATCAGAGATGACGGTTGCGCTGACTTTAACTGGTTCAGATACGAATTTGAATGATAGCAAAAAGAGCCCCTATGAAGTATAGAGGCTCTTTTTTTATGGGTATCATTTTTTTATATTCCTTAAATTTTGATACCTTTTTGCAAAACTCATTAAGAAATGATACCAAATCTAATGTCCGATTACTTTTTTATAAAGAAGGCGTGTGATACTTTTAAAATAGGCTAAAAATCAAGCATTGGCCGTTAATCAAAAATTTTAGGAGGTGCAGTTATGAATGTCAAAAAGTTCATGTACCTGTTTGTTGCAATTCTTCTGTGCATATCACTGATAGCTGGCTGCACAACTCAAAAGGATAAAGCAGATGAACAAAATGCAGGAAACGGAGGAGCAACGCAGGACGAGGGCAACAAGCAGGAAAAGCCTGAAGAAGTGACGCTGCGCTTTATGTGGTGGGGTGGAGAAGCCCGTCACCAGGCAACTCTCGAAGCAATAAACCTGTATCAGAAGAACAACCCTCATGTGAAAATCAACGCCGAATATGGCGGAGTTGATGGCTATCTGCAGAAATTAGCTACTCAGTTGAGCAGCAGAACAGCCCCAGATATAATACAGATCGACGTCACCTGGATACTCGAGCTCACCTCGCAGGGAGACTTTTTCGTCGATTTAAAAGAAAGAGATGAAATCGACACCAGCGTGTTCGATAAGAACTTCCTTGACCAATTCTGCTACCATGACGGTAAGCTGATAGGTTTGCCAACAGGCGTAAATGCAGGGGCTTTACTGTACAACAAGGACTTTTTTAAGAAATACGGCATAGATGAAAAAATGGAATGGACCTGGGATAGTCTTCTTGAGGTTGCAAAAGCAGTTCATGAAAAGGACCCCAACGCCTATCTCCTAAACTTCGATGCAATACGCAGCTACTACGCTTTAAAGGCCTATGTGATCCAAAAGACCGGCAACTATTGGATCAACGACGACTATACCCTTGGATTTGATAGGGAAACGCTGGTTGAAGCCTTCAATTATTTGAATAAACTGTTTGAAGCAGGGGCCATAGAACCATTTGAACAGAGCGCACCCTTCCACGGAAAACCCGACCAAAATCCAAAATGGCTTAACGGCGAAATCGGGATGTCCTGGAGCTGGACATCGACATACGCTGCCGAGAAAGCAAATATACCCAATCTATCGATTGCCATGATACCGATAATGGAAGGCGCCAAGGACACTGCTTTGGTGGTAAGGCCATCGCAATTGCTCGCAATCAATAAAGATTCTAAAAATGTAGCTGAAGCAGCCAAATTCCTGAACTGGTTCTTCAGCAACCCAGAAGCGGCCAAAATACTCAAAGATGTGCGCGGCGTACCGGCCACCAAGGCTGCACGTGACGTCCTTGTAGAAAACAACATGCTGGATCCGGTTCTCAACGAGACAACTACCATAGCAATGGAGAAAATGGGCAAGCCCGAGAATGCCATAAGCCAGAATCAGGAACTGGAGAAAATAACCACCGACGTTATACAGATGCTGGCTTATAAGAAGTTGACTCCAGAGCAGGCAGCCGATGAGCTGATTGACCGCTTCACACAGAAACTCTCTGAGCTTAAAGAACAGCTCAATAAATAAGGTGACCCCCTATCATCAAATAAAACCGACCTCTATTATCCTCAATATCCGAAGTGCTGGATAAGCCCAGCACTTCGGATAACATGGTTTTTTAAATTTTTATAAGTATTGAAAAAATTTTTCAGGTGGGGATTGCAGAAATGAAGTACTACAGGAGCAAAAACTATATAGGCCTTCTATACATCAGCCCATGGATCGCAGGATTCCTGCTATTTAAGCTATACCCGTTTGTGATGTCATTCATATACTCCTTTACGGAGTTCAGCATATTGGATAAATCCGTATTTACGGGCCTCGACAACTATATATATATGTTTACCAAGGATAAGCTCTTTTTCCCGGCTTTGAAAGCAACGCTGGCGTATGTCTTGATGACAGTGCCTATGAAAATATCCTTTGCTCTGTTTGTAGCCATGCTATTAAACATGAAGCTCAGGAGCATAAACATCTTCAGAACCGCTTACTACCTCCCCTCCATATTCGGAGGTAGCGTGGCGGTGTCGGTGCTGTGGAGATTTCTCTTCATGAAAGAAGGCATCGTCAACAAGTTTCTCGGCTTTTTCGGCATAAAATCCATCGACTGGCTGGGAAATCCGGATGTAGCGCTGTTTACCGTAAGCCTTTTGGCGGTATGGCAGTTTGGTTCATCGATGGTGATATTCCTTGCAGGATTAAAGCAAATACCAAATGAGTTATATGAAGCTGCGATTGTTGATGGTGCTTCTAGGATGAGAAAATTTTTCTCAATTACCCTGCCCATGATCTCGCCTGTTATGTTCTTTAATCTCGTCATGCAGACCATCAACGCTTTCCAGGAGTTTACCGGCCCATACGTGATAACGGGTGGAGGTCCCATGAATGCAACTTATGTATACAGCATACTGGTATACGATAACGCGTTCAGATACTTCAGGATGGGGTATTCTTCGGCGCTTTCGTGGGTTCTGTTCCTATTGATAATGGTATTTACAGCGCTGCTCTTTAAGTCTTCTTCCTACTGGACATACTATGAGGACGGTGGTAAATAACTATGAACGCAGCAACATTGCACAGAAAAAATGTAAAGATGATGAGACACGGCATCGCAAAGGTGCTGCTTTATACCTTCTTAATCGCGTTCGGAATATTTATGGTCTATCCCCTGTTGTGGGTAATAGGGGCATCCTTCAAGCCCAATGACGAAATATTTAAATCCATAAACATCTTCCCTTCAAAAGTGGTCTTGGACTCTTATGTAAAGGGCTGGCAGGGTACAGGGCAGTATACCTTCGGCACATTCTTGATAAACTCCTTCAAGCTGGTTATACCGGTCATCATATTTACGATAGTATCGTCTACCATGGTAGCCTATGGCTTTGCTCGCTTCAATTTCCCGCTCAAAAAGCCCTTATTCGGGATCATGATTGCGACGCTCATGCTGCCCGACTCGGTCACGTTGATTCCCAGGTATATCCTGTTCAACAGGTTTGGATGGGTGGACAGCTATCTGCCATTCATAGTGCCGGCGTTGTTTGCAAGCCACTCGTTCTTCATATTCATGATGGTACAGTTTTTGAGGGGACTTCCCAGGGAGCTTGAGGAATCGGCCACCATCGACGGCTGCAACTCCCTTCAAACGCTTATAAAAATAGTGGTGCCGCTTTGCAAACCCGCCATAATATCCATGAGCATATTCCAGTTTATATGGACATGGAACGACTTTTTAAACCCATTGATATACATCAACAGCGTGGACAAATATACGGTAGCTCTTGGCCTCAGGATGTCGATTGACGGAACCTCGGTGATACACTGGAACCAGATAATGGCCATGACGGTTATTGCCATGTTGCCATCCATAATAATCTTCTTCCTGGCACAAAAGTATTTTGTCGAAGGCGTTGCCACCACTGGCCTTAAAGGTTAAACGCAGAAAACAAAACCGGCTTTGCACCAGACCAGGTGCAAAGCCGGTTTTAATATTCTTCAATGTTCTTCTTCAGAACCCGCCTCTTCCAAATCGGGAATATACAGATATATGGCTGTACCTAAGTTTTGTTTGGTCCTTATAACCATCCTGTATCGATCCCCGTATATCAATTTCAGCCTGTAGTGCGTATTTAGAAGCCCTATCTCCTCCGAATATTCCCAATCTCCGTTCAACTTCTCGTAGATTTCTTGCAGCTTACGACGGGGTATGCCCACGCCATTATCAATGACTGAAATTTTTATAAAATCCCCTCTTTTGAAGGCCTTGACTTTAATAAGGCCCAGCTTTTGCCGGCCTCTAATCCCATGATAGATGCTGTTCTCTATCAGCGGCTGAAGGATCATCTTAACCACTTTCTTATGAAGCAGCTTTTCATCGTACTCCCATAATACTTCAAATTGCTGACCATACCGGATTTTTTGTATGTCTACGTAATTTCTCGCATTGGTTATTTCCTTCTCAAGCGTCACCATCCTCTCAGGATGGCTGAGCGAATAATCTAAGATATCCGAAAGCTTCTCCAGCATATCGCTTATCTCATTAGGCCCTTTGGTCAGAAGGAGCAGTTTGCAGTTGATGGCATGCAGGGTATTAAACAGGAAATGGGGATTGATCTGCGATTGCAGCGCCAAAAGCTCCATGGTCTTGAGCCTGTATTTCCTCTCGGATAACTGCATTTTCAAATAATGCTGCTCAATAAAGTTGTTTAAAATTTCCTCTATTATATAGCTATATTCGTCCTTCTTTTCGGGAACCGCCGCAGGAGAAAAGTATCCGTTTTTGGCCGAATCTATAATCTCCCTTATGCGAGCAATCTGGAGATACTTTTTACTGGTAACATAATAGGTCAAGCCCAGTGCCAGCACAAAGGATATGGCCAGCGAGAATAACGTGATGTTGCTAAGTTGAATTGGAACTCGATACAAAAAAGCCTGCGGTACCATTGATACATATCGCCAGTTGTATTTAGCAGAGTGTACCTGCATCACGACATAAGGCTTATCCTGTATGGCAATCGTCCCTTCGCCTTCTAAACCAGCCAGCTTTTGCCTGATCTCATCCCGCAACCCTGAAATCAAAGAGTGATTGCAAAACAGCAGCTCATCATCCTCGTTTAGAATCATAACTGTCTGATTGGGCTGGATGGTCAGCTCGCTCATCATCATGTGGATGTATTCCGGCAGGATATTGAGCACAATGACTCCCTGCCGTAAAGGCAGCCTGCGATATATGGTAATTACTTTGGTGCTCTCAAATTCATATTGCCTTATTTGTCTTATCTTGGTCCACATAAGTTGGCCTGTATTGTTTACGAAATCTTGATACCATTGAGTATCATAAAAGCTGTTCAATTCCACCAGGCCTTCCCGAGTCGTCAAAAACCTGCCCATATCATTGTCGTAATACACATAAATCGAGTGGATATAGGGACGGGCATTGGCGGGAGCGTTTATAAAGCTCTGAACTATCCTGTAAAAATTTATATTTTCTATAGAAAATTTGGTACCGGTCAAAAAGGAGCGTATCTTCATAACGACCTCTGGATCGGTATCAAACAGTATTACCAGGGGATCCAATTCATTGAGCATCAACTCAACATTTTCCTTGATCTGATTCAGCATGTTCAGGTTGTTATGCCTTATCTCCTGCTTTACAAAACTATGAGTAACGGCAAAGGACAATACCCCTATGATAAGCAGGGAAATCATCGTGGGAATCAAAAACAATGCAAAATCCTTGAAGAAAAATTTACTTTCAATGAGCTTCATATCAGTTATTACCACCTTTGTGCCTGTACTGCTTAGGGGTTACACCAAAATATTTCTTAAAGCTGCGGGCAAAGTTTTTGGCATTACTGTAGCCTACCATTCGCCCCACCTGATGTATTTTAAGGTCAATATTCTTCAATAGCTCGGCGGCATTCTTCATCTTTACTTCGGTTAGAAAATCCGAAAAATTCTCCCCCGTTTTCTGCTTGAAATAATAGCTCAGATAGTTAGGGTTCATATGAACCACTTTAGCTACATCCTCAAGGGTCGTGCTCTTATAATTGCGCTGTACATACTTCTTGATGGTGTTAATTACTTCATCTTCTAGGTTGAATCCCATGTCCTGGCCTTTGTCATCCGAAGCACGTGTATCTTGATGCTCATAACGTGACCTCTCTTCATCTAATTCACTTTTAATCCTAGAGAATACATCCACCAGTTCTTTGTACTTGGCCGGCTTTAGGATATAATTTTTCACCCCAAAATCCAGCGCTTTTTTGGCATACTCAAAATCCCTGTATCCGCTTAAGAAAACCACCTTGGTAGGTGACTTAGACAGATACAGCTCTCTGGCGAGATCTATGCCTGAAAGCACAGGCATACGTATGTCGCACAGCACAACATCCACCGGATGCTGCCTTATATAATCGAGGGCTTCTTGCCCATTATTGGCCTGAAACACGATATTAAACCCTATATCTTCCCAGGGGAAACAACTGCACAGAGTATTTCTTGTGCCCGGCTCGTCATCAACCACCAGTAAACTGTATAGCTTCTTATCGGCATTCATAAAACATCCCACCGCCTGTAATAATTGTTCAAATCCCCTCAGCAATTTATTCGTTGCGTAGAAACCTGTATAATAAAAACTGTCAATTTTTATTATACAGTTAATCAGCCGTATATGCAAATATAAATCAAAATGCATTTGATTAGACCCGTTTAAATACCTTTATTAAAGAGGAGTAGTATCTTTGGAGCCATTTAGGTACACCTTAAAATATAAAACCGCGAAACATGAGCGTACTACAAAGCATGCTTTTTATGATATAATTATACGATAGTTGATTTAAAGATGAGGGGGCATAAAAAATGGCCAAGATAAGGCTAGACAAGCTTCTGGCGCATTCAGGCATCGGTACTCGAAAGCAGGTTAAAAAATTCATCAGGAAAGGACTTGTCACAGTGAACGGCAAAGCGGTAAGAGATGCCGGAACGATTGTAGATACCAAACACGATGAAATCTTTATCGGCAACGAAAAGGTAAAATATAGAGATCTCATATATATAATGATGAACAAGCCCAAAGGCGTTATCACCTCCACATATGACCCGGCGGAAAGGACCGTTATCGACCTATTACCACCTGAATTGACAGCCGTAGATCCTTTTCCGGTAGGGAGGCTGGACAAGGATACAGAAGGGTTGCTCCTCATAACAAATGATGGGGAGCTGGCACATCAGCTTCTATCGCCTAAAAAGAACGTTGTAAAAAAATATTACGCCCAAATACAGGGAATTGTTGACGAAAATGACGTCAAGGCTTTCAAAGAAGGCATAATCCTGGAAGATGGATATAAAACCCTTCCTGCCGGCCTTGAAATTCTCCGCGCCGCCGACGTATCCGAAGTGTACGTTTACCTGAAAGAAGGGAAATACCACCAGATAAAGAGGATGTTTAAAATGCTGGACAAACAAGTGGTATATCTCAAAAGGATAGCCATGGGTAGCCTCATCCTCGATGAAAGGCTAAAACCTGGAGAATGGAGGGAACTGACCGAAGAAGAGGTGTCTTCTCTGAAAACGTCGATTATATGTGACGCTGACCCTTCAACTGTTTAAACAAAATAACCACCTAACTCATTTGATTCTAACTGGGTATAATGGAGACAACCAAATAAACCTTCTAGGCTTTGTGCACTAATTTTAAGTTCAACAAGCCGAGCTTTTCGGTGTATAGCCTCGCTGTTTTATCAGCAGGTATCAGACCAAAACCAACCTCATTTGTTACTATTATCTCTTTGCCTGAAATTGATGCCAACAGCTTTTCTGTTTCCTGGTCAGGGTCCAAGCTGTAATGAAATATATTCCCCAGCCATGTCGTCATACAATCAACAAGGATAACATCGTATTTGTCTTTTATTTTCTGTATAACATCGTAAATTTTTACTGGTTCTTCAAAAGTATCAAATTCGCTCATTCCCATTTGAAATGCCTGCCGAATCAAATGTCGCCATCTCACAAATCACCTTTATGGCAGCTTCAAGAATATTCATGGCCAAAACAGCTCCCCTCCCTTCGCCAAGCCTCATGTCTAGGTCCAGTATTGGCCTTAAACCAAGCGAATTAAGGATTACTCTATGACCTTTAACAGAAGATTGTGGCCAGCAAAGACGCAAAACATCTTTATCCATATTATATCCGAGTCTCCGCATGTAAAAAACAGGCAATTTAATTACATTTATTACCAAAATGATTATTGAATTTTATGTCGAATATATATCCCCTGTAGAAAGATGCAGGGGTGATTGTGAATGGATATAAACGATGTTAAGAGCATTATAGCATACAATGCCTCCAGTATACCAGTATTGTTTGAGATGTGCCGTATTGCAAAGATAGCAGAAACTGTCAACGATATGGTGGAGTGGAAGTCTTAAATTTTAGATTTCACCAGGATTTTTAATAGAAGTATTGGTAGTAACTATAATGCATAGGAGACAGCCTTTATGGAAAATTGAAGAGTATTGGAGAAAACAAAAGCTTGAATTCATGTTAGAGGGTAGCGGTATTACAGTGGAACAATTAAACGATGATGCATTTGCTCGTGCTTTAGACATTCTGCGACTGTATCTTCATATGAATCGTTAAGGCAGCTGGAGGGTATACGGTTTATATCACGTTTACCTGAGAACTTTTCGTGTGTTTCAGAGTGGAAAGAGAAGGCGTGGCAGGGGGTAAATTGGGAAGAAGTAGGGACATTAAGTGAGTCTTCACGTAAGGGAGCAGCAGAATACAGGATTTATGAATTTGTGGAGGCTATAGATGGGAAGCCATATCGATTTGTATTAGTTCATACAAATTCGTTAAGGGAGCAGAAAACAAAGACATTGCAGAAGCGCTGGGAGAAAGAGAAGAGGGAGCTTGAGAAGGAGGCTAAGAGTATAGGCAAGAGAGCATTTGCATGTGTTGAAGATGCAATGCGGGAGAGCGCGGCTTTTATGGAAAAAGTTAAGTCTTTGCATTATAATGTAGAAGCTCATATAGAAGAGAAGGTTAGCCGTAGGTATAGTAGAAGAGGGAGGGCTGGTACGGAAGATAGTTATGAGGAGACAGTAAGCTACTATGTAAAACATACTATAGGTGAGAGGGATGATATGGCATGTGAGAAAGATCTATTTATGGAATCGACATTTGTTCTTATTACTTCAGTTATGGATAGAGAAAAATATCCTGGATGGAGGATATTGGCAGAATATAAAGGGCAAAGTTCAATAGAGCAGGCATTTAAGTTTTTGAAGAGTCCAGTGTACTTAGGGCCTGTATATTTGAAGAAACCTGAGCGAGTAGAAGCGATGGGGTATGTCTTTATACTTGTTTTGCTAATAGCGTCTTATTTAGAGTATAGAGTAAGGAAAGCTTTGAGGGACAGAGGGGAATATTATATTCAGCCTAATGGGCAAAAATCTACTCGTCCATCAGTTAGGACTATACTTGAGGTATTGGAGACTGTGTTGGTTATATATTTCAATGGCAATCTATATTTACCGAATGATACTTCACCAAAGATATTGAAGATGCTAGAATGGTTGGGATTTAGTCCTGACATTTACACTAAAAAGATAAATGTTATTTTTTGACATACGAAATCTGGGTATTAAAAAAAAAAGAAAAAATTTTTTGGGTTAAGAGCGAAAAATTTTACTGCCTTGAAAAAATTGGATACACTCAAAACATGCTCATCTGCTCACCATACATACCTTCTTTAATTTTGTTGTTTGCTGCATCTTCGCACTTTTCAACCGTAAATTTCGCTCCTGTTTTTGCACTCAATATTTCCTCCACAAGCTCTACAGGAGTGTCCTTATTCAGCCACATGTCCACCCATTCTTCTTTAATGATTAAAGGCATTCGCGGATGCACTTCCCTGACACCTTCTTCTGCATCGGTGGTTATGATGACAAAGGCAAGCTGCGGGCCCAGGTCTTTGTCAAAAGACAGCTTGTATAGCCCGCCTAAAGACATTATGCTGGCATCCTGAAGGCCTATCCTGTACCTTACCTTTTTCCCTGCCCCCTCAGCCTTCCACTCATAAAACAAATTGGCGGGCACTATACACCTGGCGTACCGCGCGGCATCCTTAAACATTGGCCTGTCCAGAATTGTCTCGGCCCGAGCATTGACAATAATTTTCTTCTTTGAATCATAATTAAAACCCCATTTCGCAAGCATTATGACCCTACTTTTGTCCTCCAGCACAACTAGGGCATTTTGCGCTGGATAAAAGTCCCCCGCACTGTAGCCGCTTACCTTTTCATCCACTGTTTTAACTTTATAATTGCGCATCAGCTCTTCAACGCCACTTTCAAGGAAAAATCTTACACACATTCCAATTAACCTCCTACCGATGACCAAGTAAATTATCATATATCATAAAAGAAATTTTGCCTGAAATTCACCAACCACGTCCTTTCAGTGCTACAGAATTGTTTATTCATTGTCGGTAAATCTGAAAAACAGACAAATACGGTGTAACAACCAGACAAACCAAAATAAAAACCCGGCATTTCAGCGTTTAAAAGCTTGATAAATGCCAGGCAATCATAATTCAACGGCATTTTATTCACGTTTCAGATAGGCCTGAAGGTCAACGAGATGCCTCTTTTCTTCTTTAAGCAGCCTGCGAAAAGCATCCTTGGCTTCAGACAATTTTGAAGATATGATCATCTGAGTATACAAAAGGATGGAGTCCTTTTCAGCCTGAATGCCAAACCTTATGACATCCTCCAGACTTTGCAGCTGGTCCACCACCCTCGCCTGTTCTTCTTCATTCGGAAAAATCAGGCTGTGAGCAAGGGCGTTAAAATAGGCAGCCACATCTTGGTCGTACAAATATTCATCGTCAAACTCATCCTTGTTTTTTAGAAACTCCTGATACATCCCTTCAAAAACCGCTTTGTGCTCCTTCTCGTCCTCTGCCAGCCTTTCAAGCAAAACCCTGGCTGTACTATCACTCACTTTGCGGGCCGATTGGCGATAAAACCTCTCGCCTCTCTCCTCGATAGCAATGGCCAGCTTAATAGCCTCCAGGTCATTGAAAATGTTGATGGACACCTCTGTTCTCCCCCTTTACAAAACTATTACAAATCAGCAAACAAAGCTCATTTCACCTTGAGAAAACAGCAATTCTTTTCTCAACCTATCTATAAATTCAGACACATCTAGCGCGCTCAAATTCCCTCCTGTACGTTCTTCTCGTTGTTTCCCTGGGTCATTTCTCCGCCGGCATTCTGCTTTGTTTCTCCACCAATATCCTGCTTTGTTTCCTGGGCACCGCCAGGCTGAGCACTGTCCTGTTCCCCGGTTCGAGAGGCATGTTGAGCCTCAGGCTGCTGTCTCTCCGCCTGAGCTCCTTCTTCCTGCATCTCTTTTTTTATGTTCTCCACTCGCTTCTTTAACCCTTCAATCTTTTCCCTGTGTTCGTCAATCTCCTGGCACAAACGATAGATGGCATCCAGGGAGTTATTCTCCTGTTTGTAAGCCTCGTATACCGCCTGCCCGATCTCCCTGTACAGCCTCTTTATGGTATCCTCTTCTTTGAAGATCTCATAATTGAGCTTGCCCAGCTCTACCAGCTCTTCCGACTTTTCGCCAACTTTTTTGACAACCTCACCAAGCCTTTTGGCCAGCTCATCGATAAAAGCCATCCTCACACCCTCCTTTCACACTTTTTATGCCACCATATAACCCCACAAACACCATATCTACATAAGGCACCAATTTTGAACCACACCAGCATTTTCTTCTCTATCTCTAATATACTCTTCCCCTATTTGAATGCATTCATACTGTTTTTTCTCACCAGTCCAATCGTCAAGCATCGCTTCTGCACTCACTCAACCCAGCTATCTCTTGTGCTCTTTTGATCTCCTGTATAACACGCTCATCGGTTTCATCTTTCAGCGCATCGGCTAAAGCATTCATGCTCTCTCTGCCGCCTATTTTACCCAGTGCCCATGCGCTGTACGCACGAATTGGAGGATGAGGATGTTTCAAGGTTTTAATCAGCAACGGAACAAATTTGGGCTGACCAAAATTGCCTGCCACAATGACAGCACTGGATAGCAATCGTTGAGGCCTGGCGTAATTACTCCCTATCAAAGATGCCACGGCCTCTATCGATTTCCGATCGTTTTCAACCAATGCCTTTATCAATGCATAAACGTCAAACGGCCGTAAATGATCATCTTCTGGAAGACGAGCCTGGCGGGTTATCTTGCTGTTTATAGGGCATACCATCTGGCATATATCGCATCCCAGCAACCTGGTACCCAACTTCTCCCTTATGTCCACCGGGACAAATTCCGAGCTCAACATATAGGCTCTCAAACAGCGTCCCGGCAAAACAGCGCCATCATCGGCAATGGCATGCGCAGGACAGGCCTGTATGCACCGATTACATTCCCCGCACAGGCACAAATCTTGAGGCTGACTGTCACAGGACAGAGGCGCATCAGTTAAAATGAGATGAAGGGTAACCCACGAGCCGTATTCCCCTACATATATCAGGCCGTTTTTCCCGAAGGTTCCCACTCCTGCTCTATAAGCCGCCGCCTTGGCCGGCAAAGGCGGCTCAACCATGACCTTGTAACCCCGCTGGCCAATAACCCTGGCCAGCTCCTCAACCGCTTTCCTGGCGCCAGGATACTCCACATAATGCGCCGAATACCTGGGCACCCCTTCAGGAAACTCCTCGGGATACGGCAGATAAGGATGAACGGCCACCACAATGGCTCTGGCATCTGGCATCAAATCTTCAGGATAAGGGGTAAGCCTGCTTAGAACTCTTTTCACTTTGCTGTCCATCGTTCTCCGTACTTCAACCGCCTGGCACCACAGGTCAAACGGCCGTACATCGGTAATGCCTATAACAGGAAATCCTAGATGCTTACCCCGCTCTATAAGCTCTGCCTTCAGAATATCCAGGTTTTCCACAACAGCTGCCCCTTTTTTGAGCAATTTTTGCATCTGTTAAAAATTATACAATCAGACCTATCCGCTCATACACCTTTTTGAGCGTCTGGGAGGCTATTCTTGCTGCCCTTTGAGCCCCTTCCTTCATCAATTTTACCAGATAATCCTCGTCCTTCATAAGCTCATAGTAACGCTGCTGAATTGGCTTCAAAGCCTCAACCACGCACTCACCCACGGCTTTTTTGAAGTCACCGTAACCCTTACCTTCAAACTCCCGTTCGATCTCCTCATATGTCTTACCGGTAATGGCGGCGTATATATTCATCAGATTGCTTATACCCGGCTTGTTTTCTTCGTCATATTTTATTTCCCTTCCCGAGTCGGTGACGGCTCTCTTAAACTTCTTCATGATCACGTCTGGCTCATCCAGCAAAGAGATATAGGCATTTGGGTTTTCATCGGATTTGGACATCTTCTTGGTGGGATCCTGCAGGCTCATCACCCTGGCAGCCACCTTGGGGATATACACTTCGGGCACGACAAACACGTCACCATAAAGGCTGTTAAACCTCTGGGCTATATCCCTGGTCAGCTCCAGGTGCTGCTTCTGGTCCTCACCTACCGGAACAAGATGGGTCTGATACAGCAATATATCAGCCGCCATGAGTACCGGGTAGGTAAACAATCCCGCATTGATGTTGTCCTTGTGCTTCCTGGACTTCTCCTTAAACTGGGTCATTCTGCTCAGCTCGCCCATGTAGGCATAACAGTTCAAAATCCAGGCCAGCTCCGCATGTGCGCTCACATGCGACTGAACGAACAGGGTGTTCTTTTCCACGTCCAGCCCGCAGGCCATATAAAGCGCAAACAGAGACAAGCTCCTGCGCCGGAGCTCCTCAGGGTCCTGCCGCACCGTCAAAGCATGGAGGTCAACTATGCAGTAAAAACAGTCATACTCCTCCTGAAGAAAAACCCAGTTTTTAATGGCTCCCAGATAATTGCCAAGGGTGAGATTCCCCGACGGCTGTACACCGCTAAAAATCCTCTTCTTTTGTTCCATCACTTATTCATCCTCTCCATCGAATAATATATATCATATATTAACCTCTTCACCTTCTTGCCGGCTATTTTATAGCCTTTATAATTACAATACCCCCTCCTCCTCAAGATAACGCCTCAATTTTTCCACATCCTCGAGATATACCTCTTTCAACTGCGGGCGGTATATAATGCTGGCCGGGTGATACAGCGGGAACAGGGTCATCCTTACTCCTTCCTCGCCCACCGCTATATCGATAGGAGTACCGTGTACCTGCCCTATGGTAATCCTATTGTCATCGCTCAGCACCTTAAGGGGGACATTACCCAGGCTTACGACAAGTGTCGGGCGGATGATGCACAGCTCTTTATAAAGCAGGCCTCGGCTGAGCTCTATCTCCTCCCTGTTGGGTGCGCGGTTGGAGACGCGGCCAGTTGCCGGATCAACCTTCACCGGCCTGAATTTAACAGCATTGGTGATATAGATATCCTCACGCTTTATGCCCAGTATCTCCAAAAATTCGTTCAGGTTTTGACCGGCCTGCCCTACAAAAGGCCTTTGCTGTACTACCTCCTGCTGCCCGGGTGCTTCGCCTACCAGCACCAGCGGTGCATCGGGATTTCCCTCGCCAAACACCAGAATCTTCTCCTCGTCCTTGTATATCTCCCTAAAAAAAGAAATGCTCTCCTGTCTCAACTTCTGGAGCTGCTTGGCTTTTTGCTTAGCTTTACTATTTGGCACTCTCACATCTCCTCTTTAAGATACATTATTTCAATTTAAATAATATTTTTTGCTACGGCTCCAACCCTAATTCGTGCAACTTATCCCTTATCTTTTTAAAATCCTCCCAGGCGTCATACTTTTTGTCCGGATCCCTGAGCAGCGCAGCAGGATGATACGTGGCCATCAACCAGTAGCCCTTTCTCTCAAACCACTGACCGCGTATGCTGGTTATGGAAGCTTTTCTGTCTATTACGTAGCGCATGGCCGTGGCACCTAAACACACTATTATTCGCGGACGTACAAGATAAACCTGCCTTCTAAGATAAGGCAGGCAGCTCTCAGCCTCGCTCTCGCGCGGCACCCTGTTGCCCGGCGGACGACACTTTACAATGTTGGCTATATACACCTCTTCCCTTTTGAGCCCAATGGCCGCTATCATCTTATTGAGAAGCTGCCCCGCTTTTCCCACAAACGGCCTCCCGGTCAAATCTTCGTCACGTCCCGGCCCTTCACCGATAAACATCAAATCGGCATTCCGGTTTCCTTCACCCGGAACAGCGCGCGTCCTGGTTTTGCAGAGGTCGCAGTTTTTGCAGGTTTCAACGGCATGTATCAACTGTGCCCACAGTTTTTCGGTATCCACAGCGTCCATAAACAAGAGCCCCTTTGTCTCATTTGTATCAATTTGGAAGAAAAACATTATGCTTTTTGTGAATTATTTATCCTTTCTTCCATTATAATATAACCTCATATATAACTTCAACCTTGCAACCTATCGAACATCTATATAGACGGCAATTCACAAACAGCGTGATATACATTCAACAACGGATCCATCTGACATTTCAATCGATATACACCACTTACTTATCTGCAATTCAGCCACGACAGTCAATTGACCCAAATTTTTTACGCCAAAAATATAACAAATTAATGTGAAATTTATAACATCATTAATTTCATTTGTCAAAAAATTTACAATTATTAAATAAAAAATAAGTTTCTCTCTCCCTCCACCCATGGTATAATAATAGTACAGAATATATGGAAAATCAAGTCCAAAAGCACAGCATTTCTGAGAAAGGAGGTCCCTCGAATGTGCAAATATGCCTCCAGGTGCGCATTGTGCAACAGAACAGTAGAGGTCCAGGCTCAGCAGCAAGATGTGAATACTGTAGAAATAAAAATTTCATCTGACTGCCCCAACCTTCAACCACTGGTAAATAGACCTATTCATTTGGATGCTATATATGAAGTAATAGCCTCAAAGGAACAATCCTTGCTGTACGGCTTGCTCAAACAATACCACAGGCAAATAGAAGACTGCACAGTGTACGACATAATAAAAGATTCAATAGGGCAAAATTTAGGCCGTTATTATGAACTGGCCTGATGCACGCCTTTAAAATTAAAGTCAAAAATTGGAACCAAAAATAAAAAAGCACGCATGAGAGCAACCCCCATACGTGCTTTTTTATTTTTAACCAGCTTTACGCCTCTCCACACAGCTCCAGCAGCCTATTCCATCTCCTGTCCACTTCTTTCTGGATCTCCTCGAGCAATCCTTCATTTTCCTTGGTGAACAGATGACGGAACCTACCCTGCGGCTTTAGATATTCCACCACAGGAAGCTTATTTTTGGGCTTGTAGTTCAAGATAAACTTACCCTCTATAACTTCATAGAGAGGCCATACACAGGTCTCTATAGCCAACCTCACAATCTCCATCAGCTGGGGAGTATTGTATCTCCACCCGCGTGGACACGGCGCCAGTACGTTTAAAAACGCCGGCCCTGGAGTGTAGAGAGCCTTCTCGGCCTTCTCGTAAAGGTCCTTCAGGTTTCTAAAAGGAGCGGTCTGAGCCACATAGGGAATGTTGTGGGCAGCCATGATCATGGTCAAATCCTTCTTAAACTGAACCTTACCGGGTATCTCGCTTCCAGCAGGCGAAGTGGTGGTATCAGCATACTTGGGCGTGGAGGAAGACCTCTGTATTCCGGTGTTCATATAAGCCTCATTATCATAGCAAACATACACCATATCATGGCCTCTTTCCATAGCTCCCGAAAGAGCCTGGAAACCTATATCATAAGTGCCACCGTCCCCGCCAAAGGCGATAAACTTGGTAGTACCCTTAACCTTGCCAACCTTGGCCAGCGCACGATATGCAGCCTCGGCCCCCGAAACGGTAGCAGCAGCATTCTCAAACGCACTGTGGATAAACGAATCCTTCCAGGCGGTGTAAGGATACAAGCAGGTCGAAACTTCAAGGCAACCTGTGGCCACTCCAACAACCGCATGGTCCTCGGGCTTCAAAGCTCTCAATACGGTTCTCACCACGATAGGAGCGCCGCACCCTGCACACATCCTGTGTCCGCCAGTAATGCGCTCCTCTTTTTCCGTCAAAGTCTTAAGATTGTATGCCACCTTGCACACCTCCTATTCTCTTACGCCCAGGTAATTGAAGGTCGATTTTACCTGTCCGGTCCTTGCAATCTCCAACAGGTCCTGATATACGCTCATAATCTCATCAGGACGCACATCCCGGCCACCCAGACCATATATATAGCTTACAGCCTTGGTATCTTTCGCGTAATCAAACATGGCGCTTCTTACCTCTGTAAACAAGGGCCCACCTGCTGTCGAGAAGCTCTCAGCCTTGTCCATAATGGCCACAGCTTTCAAATGCGACAGGGCTTTACCCAGCTCCTCAAACGGGAATGGGCGGAACACCCTCAACTTGATCAAACCGGCCTTGATGCCCTGCTTGCGCAGCTCGTTCACAACAAACTTGGCAGTACCGGCTGTAGAGTTCATTATGACAATACCCACTTCAGCATCTTCCATCTTGTATTCCTCAAAATATCCGTACTTCCTGCCGGTCAGCTTCTCAAACTCCTGCGCAACCTCCAGGATCACCCTCTTTGCATTCTTCATGGCCTCTGCCTGTGCACGCTTGTGTTCAAAGTAGTACGCAGGCATATCCAGGGGCCCCATAGAAATAGGATTGTCCCTGTCAAGCAAATAGTGTTGCGGCCTGTATTCTCCGATAAATGCTTTGACCTTCTCATCCTCGATAAGTTCTATATTCTCAACCGCATGGCTGGTGATAAATCCATCGTAACACACCATTACGGGCAACTGCACGTCCTTGTGCTCGGCAATGCGAATAGCCTGAATCAGGTTGTCATAAGCCTCCTGATTGTTTTCGCAGTACAGCTGAATCCAGCCCGAATCCCTGGCACCCATGCTATCGCTGTGGTCATTGTGGATGTTGATGGGGCCAGACAAAGCCCTGTTTATAACCGACATGACGATGGGCAAGCGCAGCGAAGCAGCTATATACAGCATCTCCCACATCAATGCCAGGCCCTGCGAAGAGGTAGCCGTCATGGTCCTGGCACCAGCCGCCTCAGCGCCTATACATGCGCTCATCGCACTGTGCTCTGACTCAACGGCCACAAACTCGGTGTGTACCTGGCCATTGGCAACAAACTGAGAAAAGTATTGGGGCACTTCGGTCGATGGCGTAATAGGAAATGCCGCCACGACATCCGGGTCGATCTGACGCATAGCCACAGCTATAGCTTCATTACCGCTCAACTTATCCTTGATTGCCATTTCCACATTCCCCTCCCTTACTTACCTTCTTCCACAAAATCAATGGCTTTAAACGGACATACCTCTACACAAATTCCACAACCCTTGCAGTGGTCAAAGTCAAAGTCCTTTCTCTTGCCGTTCTCCACAGGAATAGCCATATCGGGGCACACCGGCCAGCACAGCAGACACTGCTTGCACTTGTCTGGTAACCACACTGGCCTCATGGAACGCCAGTCACCAGTTTTGAAGTCCTCTGCATTACCGGCATCTATGATATGTCCACCCTGCGGCATCTCTCTCCATGACATGTCCTCTCTTATGTTCATCTTGCGCTCTTTGGTCATAGCCCCTTCACCTCCTGCATGGCCCGCTTGAGAGCCCTCATATTCCCTTCTATCACATGGGGTTTAGTAGCAAACTTGTGATGGAACGACCTCTCCATAGCTTCAATGAAGACATCCTCGTCCATCAACTTGGTGATTTTGGCAATCGCACCCAGCATAGGCACATTGGGGAAGTAACGTCCCAGCTCTTCCACCGATATCTTTCTCGCATCGATGGTGTAAATCTTGCCCTCAAAGCCCTTCAATAACGGTCTGAACTCCTCAGGATCCTTAGCCGAATTTATCACAATAGCCCCCTCTTTCTTGAGGCCAGCCGTTACATCCACCGCCGATACCAGCGTCTCGTCCACCACTATAACGTAGTCAGGTTCATAAATATTGGAATGTATGGTAATCGGTTCATCGCTGATGCGGTTATAGGCGGTAATGGGCGCTCCCATTCGCTCCGGACCATATTCCGGGAACCCTTGCACATACTTGCCAGTGTCAAAAGCAGCTTCAGCCAGCAAGAGAGATGCGGTCTTGGCACCTTGTCCCCCTCTGCCGTGCCAGCGAATCTCTATCATCCTACCCATTTAAAGATTTCCTCCTTTCATTTTACGATGCATAATTCCTTAAATTTACAGCATCTGTACTAGTACAAGCAGCAAAAAACGAAATTGTATTATAACAGATGCTCGAATATAATTATAACAGTTTCACAAAACCCACTATTATAAATACTTGGTGGGCATATAACACTTATCAGATTAATTATAACAGATGAGTTTTCCACTGTCAACAAATTATAAAAATAAACAGAAAGGGGATGAATTATAGATGATGAGGATGTGGCTTAGCAGAAAGGAATCGATAAATCAAAGCAAAATGAACTGCAAAACCAAAATGAGAATAATCCCTGGAATTCCTAGAAAACCCACAATTAAAGCGGTAACCGGATTTATGGCCACCGTAACGCCAATTAGACCCCCTACCAGGTTTAACAGCCATAATATAATGCCACCGATAATGGCGTTGTATATCAATTTGAGGATTACTTTAAGCGGCACCAGCAAAAACCATCCCACAACGTATAAGAGCACCAGACCAGCAGCATAAGCCAGTATTACATCCCATGGAATTGCCCCCGGCATATTAATCACACCCTGATCAAAAATTAATGGCAAGCAAGCCCAAACACAAATTGCCGACACTTTATAATATGATGCTAATCCAACTTATATGACAATTTGGTCAGCATTCCGCCCTCTGGTTCAGCCGGCCTGTGTGCTTGAACAATAGCCACAAAATCATCAGTAATAGATTTCGATGCTTTACTCGTTAAAATATTGTAAAGTCTGTATACCCTCAACGCCCCTCAGCTTAGCCTGCTTGAGCATATACATGTACTTTTTTCTGGCAGCTTCCATGTTGTATATGGCATAATCCACCAATTCGGGTTCGCTCACGCTATTGAAATAATTTTGTGCATTTACCCATTCAGCATGTGCCTGGTTGACAGCCTGCAATATGGCAAAGTACTCTTCGTCGTAATGCGAATCATTATGGCGTACATCCAAAAGATTTAGTATTCGCATCCTCATATATCTCCCTCCACAGACGCCCGTTTTTTATATATTATTGCCATATTTTCTCATGATTATCCCTTTTTATGCGCCACATGAAAACAGCCTTGCAACCAAAAATAAAAAAGGAACGAGATATCTTTCTCGTTCCTTCATCTTGTGCATGCCCCCTGTCATCAATAGGGCTCTACAAATACCTCGAAGAACCCCTGAGGATGGGCGCAGGCCGGGCATTGCGCTGGAGCATTTTTGCCCTCATGTACGTATCCGCAGTTGCTGCACTTCCACAGAATAACTGTATCCTTCTTAAATACCTTATCATTTTCTATATTCTCAAGCAATTTTCTGTATCTCTTCTCATGGTTTTGCTCGCTTACACTAACCCTTCTGAACACCTCTGCGATCTCCGGGAAGCCCTCTTCATCAGCAACCCTGGCAAACTCAGGATAGAGGTCGGCCCACTCCTCGTGTTCACCGTTGGCAGCAGCAAGCAGGTTGGCCTTGGTATCTCCCAGCGCAACGGGATAGGATGCAGAGGTTATCTCCACCATCTCGCCATTAAAGCTTTCATTTAGGAATTTGAAGAACCTTTTTGCATGCTCCTTTTCATGGTCTGCCGTTTCCAGGAATATATTGGCTATCTGTACATAGCCCTCCTTCTTGGCTACAGAAGCATAATAAGTATACCTGTTCCTTGCCTGTGACTCGCCAGCAAATGCTTTTAATAAATTCTCAGCAGTCTTGGTACCCTTAAGCGATTTCATACAGCCATCTCCTCCTTTTTGCATAATTTAAAATAGCTTTTTATATGTCTAAACTTAAACACAAGATGACATTCATATTCCGAAAAAGCAGTTTCACTGAAAAATTAGTCCATACCCTGCATTCTCAAAATACATACCAACCGTCAATTATTTGCCCAGCGGCACATTATCTATTTTTTTAACCATGCGCGCTTGCCTTCAAACACAATCCACTTCCATCTCGTAAACGATGGAGTTTACTTCACTTCTGCTTTCCAAAGCCCATGAATATTGCAGTAAGCGTAGACATCCACCTCTTCCCCGGTATCAACCACTTCAGCTTTTGGCTCCTGACCAGGCGCCAGCGCAATCCTCTGCATGGTCTTGTCGCTCACCACTGCTACCCACTCAATGTAATGTTCGGGTATCATAGGATGAGGAACCGAACCTATCTGAATATACAATTTGCCATCCTTTCTGGTAACCGCTGGAACATGTTTCTCAACAGACGCATCCACGGTATTGGGCTTAAGCTCGGTCATGGGCTGGCCACAACATACCAGTTCCCCTCCACCCCTGTTAATAAGCTCAACCAGATTCCCGCAGATTTCACAACGGTAAAAAGCCACTTTATTTCTCATAACGTTCCTCCTTCCATTAAAATTTTCAAATTCTTTAGGTGATGTAAAATATATACCACAGCAAATTTGGTTTTAAACCAATTTTTAAACTCGTACAACAACCGTCAAAAGCACAACAAAAGACGGGGCAGCATTGATTATGCTTTTCCCCGTTTTTATGTTCATGTTAAACCCCTCTAAAGTTTTGATTAAATCTATCTGACGGCTTTAGCTGTCAGCTCATACTCCTGGCAGTTCTCGGTCCTTTGAACCAGCTTTTGATAATGTTTATAAAGAATGCCAAAACGGTACTTATAATTTGGGTGCCATGGCTTCTGCCTGCCACAGAAATGCAATATAACGGTATTGTGTATGACGAAATCCAGATTGACACGGCCTTTTGTGGCAATTAAATAGGTGCGATAACGCCTCGCATCATAATTATATAAATATTCGTTTAACGGTTTGATCTTATGCCAAAAAAGCCCGTTCAGTACATCCTGGTCAGGCAGTATGAGCTCATGAGCATGTTTCTGTATATAATCAAATATTTGTTGAATATCCACTTCCTTCCTTAGCAGTTCCACATTGATGAGCAGCACACCCGAATTGTAATATTTGTTCGACTCAGTTCTGAGGCGGAGCCTGTTTATATAGTCTATCACTGGCTTCGAGTGTGCGGCAGCAGCAAAATAATAGCCATCCAGCTCTGTATAATAAAGCGGTTCAACAGGATTAAGCACAAGTATATCAGGGTCGAGATACAATATCCTGTCAACATGCTCAGGTAACACGGTATGCGCGATAAGGCGATAATACATCTCAGGAGGGTAATAAAAATTAACTGGTGCCTTGGCAAATATCTCCCTATCAACCGTCAGCGGGTACAGTGCATGTCCATAAGCTTCTACAAATGCCGAAAGCCGCTCAAGTTCCGGTTCTTTTATGTCAGAGTGCATCAGATATACTTCTACCTTCTCAGAGCAATTATCAAACAGCGATCTGAGCATCACCTTAAGCGGCGGAACGTAAGCAGCATTCAAAGTCACCAGTATATTCACACACACCCACCTCTCGCGCACAAAAATGATTTAACGCCTAAACAAACACCTCAAACCCATCATAAGCAACATCAAACCCATGTGGTTTTGCAAGCTCTACTAACTCATCATGCAATAGACCACCGTTATGCGAAAAATGCGTCACCACAAACTTGGTGGCCTCATCGGCACACCCCATTTCAATTAACCTCTCCTTGACCTTTATGTTATCGGGCAGCCCCATATGGTTATTTCCATCTTGTCCTGGCCCCATGGTACAGTCTAAGCTCACCAAGTTGAAGTAATATCCTTTTATATATTCCCATGTTTCTTTCGGGAATATTCCGGTGTCGTTTCCATATAACATACGCTTTCCATCTCTGTCCTCAAATATATAAATATAGCAATCTTCGGTTCGGGCATGCAGCGCCAACAACGGCGTCACCTTTATATCTCCCGCCTCAAATGTTTCAAAGGGCGGTACATAATGGATATTCAAATATTCCTTTAATATAGGATTGTTGTGGAGTATTTCATTCATAATAGACTCCACAGCCCTGTTACCATATATATCCAATACACTCCCCTCATCAAGGTGAGCAAACACAGACCTTCTGAGCTCCAAATCATCGGTGTAAAAATGATCCTGATGTGAATGCGTTATAACCAGGTGCTTCAACTGGCTAAGGTCAATCCCAAAATTGATGACGTGGTAATATGTATCGGGCGGGAAGTCCACCATCAAGCTGTCATTAATAAGAGCGCTTGAGCGCGTGCGGATATTCTTTCCTCCCCTTTTTCTTGCTTCTTTGCAGTGTTGACACCCGCAGAATATCCCTGGCCACCCTTCGGCAGCAGCAGTACCAAGATATTTAACTTTCACCCCAATCTCCCCCTCCACAAAATCCTTTACAACCTCACCTGAATTCCCCGGGCCAGTCGATATATCGATTTAAAATTTCTACAAACGAGCTTAAACCCTCTGCATCTCGCTGATCAAACCGCGCTTTATATGGGCTGTCAATATCCAAAACCCCTATCAACCGATTATCCTTTACAATAGGTACAACTATCTCAGACCGGGATGATGGATCACAAACAATATGCCCCGGAAAGAGGTTCACATCTTCAACCAGTTGAATTTGCCCTGTGCTGGCTGCCGTCCCGCAGACGCCTTTGCCTAAAGCAATCCTGGAGCACGCCGGCTTCCCCTGAAACGGGCCCAGCACCAATTCCCCTTCCCTGTAAAGATAAAAACCAGCCCAGTTGATGTCAGGAAGCAACGTGTACAGCAAGGCAGCAGCATTGGATAGCGCTGCAAGCCAGTATCCCTCTTCTTTGAGCAGTCCAGCAAGATAGGCATTAAGCTGCTTATAAAACTCCCCCTTGTCACTGGTATCTATTTTATCTATCACAAACACAATGCATCCCCCCTCTCCATACGCCATAATTCCTGCATGTTAAAGGGGCCTGTCTGGCTATGTCTGTACATGTCTGGACACGTCTGGCCATATTCATTTTACCACATTATAATCCAATAAATGAAGTTATTTTTTTAGTGTGCCTTCAACTGCTCAGAGTTTTGGTATCTCTCAAAAAAGCGTATATAATAAAAAATGCCAGAGAGAGCATCTCTGGCTATTTTACATATATTGCATAGAGGATGGATTATCCGCCCATTACATATTCTCTAAAAAAATCCTCCAGATTATCGTCGCTTACCGACAGCACGGGCCCATCATCTATTCTTACACACACTCCCCTGGTACACTGCCCCAGGCAGAACGCAGCCTTGATAAGCACGCGATCCATGAGCTTATTGTCGTTTATAAGTTTTTGCAGTCTGTCTATTATGTTGTACGACCCCTTCAAGTGGCATGCACTGCCTACGCACACGTATATTGTCTTCATATTATCCCCCCTACAAATTTGGCTGCATTAATCATTTTTGATGATGCAGGTATCTGTGCAGCAGATACCTTTTTTCGCTTAAAAGGCCACTGTAAAGTGCCATTATTATGGGGTTCTCCTCAGATCGCTTTATCTGGGAAGACCTGTCCACATCATACAAGCCCTTGGCCCTTTGCGTTTTTACCAGAGAACTTTGAGGGATTGGCTGACCGGCTCCGCCTATACACCCACCAGGGCATGCCATAACTTCAACAAAATCATATCTCTTTTCACCGGCTAAAATTGACCTTATAAGTTTACTGGCATTCCCCAGTCCATGCACCACAGCCACTTTTATCTCTCGCCCATCTATGTTTATCGCTGCCTCCTTGATGCCTTCCATCCCTCTTACACCAGAAAAAGAAATCTCTTTGAGTGCACCAGGATTTTTTTCCTTTAAACAGCGCCTGATTACCGCCTCTGCTACACCACCAGTCACCCCAAATATTAGCCCAGCCCCGCTGGCCAGGCCAAAGGGCATATCCAAAGATTCCGGCTCCAGTTCATTAAACACAATCCCCGCCTGTTTTATCATCAAAGCCAATTCCTGTGTGGTAATCACTACGTCCACGTCCGGTATTCCATTGTTTCTGTATTCTGGCCTTGCGGCTTCATACTTCTTTGCAGTACACGGCATGATGGATACAACTACAGTCTCTTTACCCTGAGCCTCATCAATTTTCTTATAATGCTCCTTAATCAATGCGCCAAAAATCTGCTGTGGCGACTTACAGGTGGATAAATTTTTTAAAAGCTGAGGGTACTTATCTTCAACATGCTTTACCCAGGCAGGGCAACATGTAGTAAACAACGGCAAATTTTCTTCTTTCTCCAGCTTGCCCATAAACTCCCTGCTTTCTTCCATGACGGTCAAATCAGCCGCCATCCCTGTATCATATATCTCATCAAACCCCAGCTTCCTCAAAGCGGCAACTATTTTGCCAGTTACAATTTCGCCAGGCTTTAGGCCAAATTCCTCTCCCAGCGCTACCCTAACAGCTGGTGCTATCTGTGCTACCACTCTTTTGTTTTCGTCATTTAATACATCCCACACCTTGCTGGTTTCATTTTTCACCACCAGTGCTCCGGTGGGACACACGGCAGCGCATTGCCCGCAGTTTACACACTCTACCTCGGCGATAGGCCTCTCAAAGGCAGTGGTCACCTTTATTTTCGAACCCCTGTAGGCAAACCCCAGCACACCAATTCCCTGTACTTCTTCACACATCCTCACGCAGTCTCCACACATTATGCACTTGTTGGGGTTTCTTACAATCGATGCGCTGCTTTCATCAACGGGCAGCTGTTTACATAAAGGGCCAAATCTTATATTCTTTATGCTGAACCTTGCAGCCAACTCTTGAAGCTTGCATCTCCCGTTCTTTTCACAAACGGTACAATCCCTGTCATGGTTGGACAAAATGAGCTCCAGCACCATCCTTCTGTATTTTTGAAGCTTAGGGGTATTAGTCTTTACAACCATACCATCTCTGGGTGGGGTTGAACATGCAGCCATGGTCCTGCCACGTTCATCCTCCACCATGCACATCCTGCAGGCACCATAAATGCTGAGCTCTGAATGATAACAAAAAGTGGGCAGGTCAATTCCAGCTTTTCTTATTACATCCAGGATATTTTTTTCTTTGTCAAATCCAACCCTTTGTCCATCTATAATCATCGTTCCTGCCATAATCCATTACACCTCCTCTATCGCAGAAAATGGGCAGGCTTCCCGGCAAGCACCGCACTTTATGCACTTTTCCTTGTTTATCTTAAAAGGCTGTTTTACCTTCCCCTCTATAGCACCTACAGGACATACCCTTGCGCATTTACTGCATCCCCTGCACAGCTCTTCGTTTATAACAAATGTTCTTAAAGCGATGCAGGTGCCGGTAGGGCACTTTTTATCAATAACATGCTTCAGGTACTCATTCCTGAAATATTTTAAAGTGCTCATCACCGGATAGGCCGCTGTCTTACCCAATCCGCACAGCGAAGTATTACTTATCATATCAGCCAGCTCGTCCAAAAGTTCAAGGTCATGTACTGTTCCCTTACCCGCTACTATCCTTTCCAGTATCTCCAACATCCTTTTGGTTCCTTCCCTGCAGGGTACACATTTACCACAGGATTCATTTTGCGTGAAATTCATAAAAAACCTGGCTACTTCCACCATACATGTATCTTCATCCATGACCACAAGACCGCCAGAGCCTATCATAGCCCCCACTTTCTTTAAAGAATCAAAATCCAGTGGAAGGTCAAGGTGCTGTTCGGTAAGGCATCCTCCTGAGGGGCCACCTATCTGCACCGCTTTAAAAGCTTTGCCGTCCTTTATCCCACCACCAATATCAAATATAACCTCTCTGAGGGTGGTTCCCATGGGTACTTCTATAAGACCGGTATTTTTTACATTACCGGTTAAAGCAAAGGCCTTTGTACCCGGACTGTTGTCAGGGCCTATGGACCTAAACCAGCTACTCCCTTTAAGAATTATCAAAGGCACATTAGCAAAAGTTTCCACATTGTTGAGTACAGTGGGTTTACCCCACAATCCGACCTCGGTGGTGCGGGGCGGTTTTACCCTTGGCATGCCCCTTTCGCCATGTATCGAAGCAATTAAAGCACTGCCTTCGCCGCACACAAATGCGCCAGCACCTTGATTTATGTGGATGTCAAAATCGAAACCACGGCCAAGTATGTTGGTGCCAAGCAGCCCGTATTCGCGCGCCTGTTCTATGGCTTTTTTAAGGCGTTCCACCGCCAGAGGGTATTCCGCTCTAACATAGATATACCCTTCACTTGCACCGGTGGCATAACCTGCTATAATCATTCCCTCAAGCACCCGGTGGGGATCTCCTTCCATAATGCTCCTGTCCATAAAAGCACCCGGATCCCCCTCATCGCCATTGCAAACGACATATTTTACAGGGCTTTTCTGTGCCAGTACCTGAGACCATTTCTTACCAGTTGGAAACCCTCCGCCTCCACGCCCTCTTAAATTCGATTCGGTTATCACCCTGCACACTTCCTCGGGAGTCATCTGTTCCATGACATAAGCCAAAGCGTGATAACCGCCTTTTGCTATATACTCTTCAATGGACTCAGCATCTATATGACCGCAGTTTTCAAGGACAATGCGCATCTGCTTTCTGTAGAAAGGAATTTCCTCCTGGGTGGGGTATACTTTGCCGTCCTGCTTATACATAAGTCTCTCTACAGGCTGCCCCTTTAAAAGAGTGGTTTCCACAATCTCTTCACAGTTTTCAAGCTTTACCTTCACATAAAGATAGTTATACGGCTCTATCCTTATAAGCGGCCCCATTTCACAAAACCCATGACAGCCGCTTTTTTTAACCCCAATTCCTTCCTTTTCCTCTTGAAGCCTTACATCTACGTATAAACCTTTATCCTCAATCATTTTCTTTAATTTCTTGTATATCTCAAGGGATCCCCCTGCAACACACCCTGTCCCGGCACATACAAGCACTCTTTTCTTTTGCCTGCTGAGACAGTCAGAAAAAAGGCGTGTACATTCCTTAAGATGCTGTATATCTTTAATCTTCAAGTCGGTTCGCCTCCCTTATCTCCTTTACCAGCCGAACGGCTGCTTCCGGAGTCATCTTTGGATATACTTTATCATTGATGGTAATAACGGGAGCCAGTCCGCACGCCCCCAGGCAAGAAACCGTCTCCACTGTAAACATCATGTCATCGGTTGTACGTTTGTTCTCGTTCAGGCCAAGTTCTTTTCTCAACGCATTTAATATAGGTATGGATTTTTTGACATGACAGGCCGTTCCGTCACAAATTTTTATGACATACTTGCCCTTTGGTTCCAGCGAAAAGTTCTCATAAAAAGTCGCCACTCCAAATATGCGGGCACGGCTTATTCCCATTTTATCACCAATATAACTTAGCACTTCCTGGGGCAAATAATGATATTCTTTCTGTACTTCCTGCAATACGGCGATAAGCGAGGACTTTTTATTACCATATCTGTCTAAAATTTGATCAACTTTTCCATAAATGATTGTGGTATTCATTACAACCCTCCCCATCATAAAAAATATTCAATACAATCTACAGAGATATTGTTAATTTATTGTCAAACTTGGTAAATATGATAATGGTTTAAAATAAATCGCGCAATCAAATGCCCTTATGATGCACATAATGGACCCTAACTTACACAATTGGCGCTATAAGTTGAGTCTTGCATTAATTTTCACTAAAACCATAATCACTAAATTACATATCACAGTGCATTTTAGCATCCTACTAATGCAACTCAACCTTAAAATACATCTACTTACAGCCCAACACTTTTGTTAACTATTTGTCAATATTATAATGGCATCGAAAAATAAAATTTGATTTGGAGAGGAGTTGACCAACCCATGGCGCGATTTACACTGCCCAGAGACATATACTTCGGCAGAGGTGCAATGGAAGAACTAAAAAACCTTAGGGGATACCACAGGGCAATGATTGTGACAGGTGGTTCCTCGATGCAAAAATACGGCTTTTTAAAAAAGCTACAGAACATATTGGAAGAAGCCGGGCTGGAAACCAGAGTATTTGAAGGAGTAGAGCCTGACCCCTCGGTAGAAACGGTTATGGCAGGGGCAAAAGCCATGCAGGAATTTCAACCCGACGTCATCGTTGCCATAGGCGGTGGTTCACCCATTGATGCCGCCAAGGCCATGTGGGTATTTTATGAATATCCCGAACTGTCCTTTGAAGACATAAAGAAGCCGTTTTCCATGCCAAAGCTCAGGAGAAAGGCCATATTTATAGCCATTCCCTCAACCAGCGGAACGGCTACAGAAGTGACAGCTTTTTCAGTTATTACCGATTACTCAACAAAAATCAAATATCCTTTGGCCGATTTTGAAATCACCCCCGACATAGCCATACTGGATTTTGATATACCCATGACCATGCCTAAAACGCTTGTAGCCCATACAGGAATGGACGCTTTAACACACGCTGTAGAGGCATACGTGGCATCAAACAGGTCTAAATTCACCAATCCTCTGGCAATGGAGGCAATAGTAACGATTTTTGAGAGCTTGGTGGACTCATACAATGGCGACAAGGAAGCAAGGGAACGCATGCACGTTGCCCAGTGCATCGCCGGCATGGCCTTCAGCAACGCGCTGCTTGGGATCACACACAGTCTGGCCCATAAGATAGGTGCACAGTATGAAATACCCCATGGATGCTGCAACGCCATACTTCTGCCCTACGTCATCAAATACAACTCTAAAGTCTGCATGAAGGAATACGCGGAGATCGCCAGGAGATTAGGGCTTCCCGGTCAAACTGACAAACAGCTTGTTGATTCCCTTATAGCTAGCATAAATGAGCTCAATGCCAAGATTGGGATAGCACCCACCCTTAAAGAACACGGGATAACCGAAGAGCTGTTTACCTCCAAAGTAGATTTCATAGCCAAAAATGCCGCACAGGACCCCTGTACGGCATCAAATCCAAGGCAGGCATCGCCTGAAGATTTAAAGAAGATCCTGGAATGCGCATTCTACGGCTCCCCTGTAAATTTCTAATAGAAAAAGGGCTACCAAACATTTCTGGTAGCCCTTCTCTTTTAGCCGTAAAATCCCATACTATTGGTGGCAGGCCTCTTAAGGTACATGCCCATCATCTTCAATCGATGCCCATCACATTCTTGAACTTTTTCATATAGCTTCTACTCACCGGCACCTCGTCCTTTTCATATCCCTTCATCACCAGCATATAGGTATAATTAAACCACGGCACTATCTCCTTAATATGTTCCAGGTTGACCAAGTAGCTCTTGTGAGTCCTCAAAAATGAATACTGCTGCAGCCTCTGTCCCAGGCTTGCCAGAGTCAAATTGCTAGTAAATTCACCTTTAAATGACTTTACCTCAGTCCTGTTTCCCGAAGTACAGCAGTAAACTATATCCTTATGATCCAGTACAACCATCCTGTCGTTTTTCCATACGGTAATCACGCCAGGTAGAAGGTGCGGCTTCACCCTGCTCTTAAGCCGCTTCACTGTCTCTGCAATCCTTTCATCTTCAAAAGGCTTAAGGATATAGTCCACTGCATCAAGATTAAAGGCATTGACGGCATAATTGTCATAGGCTGTCGCGAAAACTATGTGAATATCCCTGTGTTTTTTCTTTATCTCATGGGCAATATCAACGCCGTTTTTATCGTTTAGGTGAATATCGAGAAATACCACATCGGGCACCTGCTCATCCACCAGCTTTATACATTCTTCTCCCGAGTCGGCTTCTCCACAAATTTCAAAATCGCTGTACTGGTTGAGCAGGTACTTCAATTCCTGAAGGGCGTATTTCTCATCGTCTACAATAACGACCCTTAATGACATCAGCCTTCCTCCTCTCCCTAATGGGCACCACAATTATTACTTCCGTGCCCTTACCCGGCTCGGAATTGATGATCATCCCGTTATCCTCTCCGTATATCTCCTTAAGCCGCCTATTTACATTGGATATCCCGATCCTCTTATCGTCGTTTGTATTGGTAAGAAGATTTCTCGCAACCTCGGCTTCCATACCACAGCCGTTATCCTTTATGCAAACCTGGTAGCAGTTATCCACACTTTTAACAGAGATAACTATTTCCCCATCCTTTTTCCCAGCCAGCCCGTGTTTTATGGCATTTTCTACAATTGGTTGAATGGTAAGCGGTGGTATCAAAAAGGAGATGTTGGGCTGTATATCCCACTCAACCCTTATGCGATTCCCGTACCTGGCCTTTTCAATCTCCAGGTAACTCCTGACGTTCTCCAGCTCCTTATGGATGTCTATAAGGTCGGGCGAAGTCTGGATGATGGCCCGAAAATGCCTGGCCAGGTGGATAAGAAGCCTTCTTGCCTCAAGCGGTTCGGTCCTGCACATGGCCGCAATGGTATTGAGGGCATTGAACAAAAAATGGGGATTAATTTGAGCCTGAAGCGCTTTAAGCTCAGCTTTTGCCCTTAACCTGGCGTTATAATCCTTGCTGTTCTGCTCCAGCTGGACCGAGATCACCGCCCCCGCTCCCCTGGCAATGGCCTCATCCTCTTCAGTTATGACATCGCCAACTTTCTTGTAAAACTTCAAACTGGCCAGCATAGCATTTCCTTTTTTAACGGGAACCTCTATATAATTGCCGGCCTCACCCTTGCCTATTACCTCTTCTTCGCCGGCAAACACACCAATGCCATTTTGGCACTCCAGCACCACAGCGTTGAATTCTGTCATTACATACAAAATAGATACAATCCTTTTGCAGTCATCTTCGTCCTTTAGTTCGCTTCTCAAAAAAGGCAGCATCCTAGTACATATCTCAAAGGATTTATCTATCCACTGGCGGGGCTTTAAAAGACCCTTCTCTGAAGTCCGGGGCAAACCCATAAACACTCCCCCTTTGAGCCCATTTTTCAATAGTAATATTGTTCCACCGTTTTGCCCAGGCTCCTCATCAACTCGGCCAGCTCTTCAAGCAGCTTAAATTTTATGCTAAGGTTCACAGGAAAGTTAGGATTCTGATGGGCAGGGTTCATTGCCCTTCCTATAAACATCCTCAAATGAGTACAGTTCTCGATAAGGATATGGGCCAGCTTTGCAGCCCCATCCTGGCCTCTAAGAATCTTCAAATCCTTATACCTTACCTTATCAGAAGCATAACAGCGGATAATATCAATGGTCCTGGATAGCGTCAGCACCCCCTCTGTCACCAAATCAATGCCATCTATCTTTGCGGTAGGCGGCACCGATGGGTCATGGTATTCCAGGGAGGTATTTATCTCTTTGCCCAGCACACGGCTGACTATTTGAGCTGTTGTACCCCCGCACACCACTTTAATACCATTGCCCTTCATAAATTCCTTTACCACCTTTTCGTCATCCGATTTAGAGATGGGCGGTCCGGCAAAAAGGCTGACTTCCTTGACGGGCTGAATCTTCACCGCCACAACTGTGGTGTCATCCCCAGGCCTTCCCATATATAGGCTATCACACACTGTTATCAGTAAAGCGGCAATAGCCTTGGCGGTGGTCTCCCTCTTGACGTTTCTTTCTAAATAGTCGGCCACATTCTCCCATTTCCAGCCAAAATTCAAAGTTGCCCCCACTCCCGCGTGAATTACCCCATCACTGACCATTACAAAGGTATCCCCCAGACTCACGTCAAAAGAGCTTTCCTTAATCATTCTGCCGTTTATCGTACGACACCTGGTGGGAACGCTAATGAGCTTGCCCTCCCTCAGAAAAAAGACAGGGGGATTATCGAATTCAAACAAACGCGCTTCTCCGCTATTGAACACCTGCAGTATGCTGAAGGTAGAATAAGCCAACTTCCTGACATTGCATACCGGGAGCGTATGGGCAATCGTCTCTACAGCTTCATCGATATGGGCGCCCCTCTCCAGCATAGTGCCGATTATCTTGGTAGTGAGGGTTGCAAGGATATTGGCTTTGACACCGCTGCCCAGCCCATCGGCCATAACCACAACAACACAGTCATGGCCTCTCACCACCTCTACCTTATCCCCGCATAGCTCTTCGCCGTATTTATTCAGGCTCTCATAGGCTACATCTATGAAAAAGCTCATCGCCCATCCTCCCTGTCATAGAGTATCATGTCTTTCAGCCTGGTCAGGGTAACCTTTGTCTCGGCCGTGGTCTCCCCAAGGAGGCTGGCGATTTGCTGAACTACCATCATCTGCTTATCTATAACCTTCTGGGCCATCTCCACCGTTTCGGCTTTTATCTTGTACATCTGCCGCGCCTGTCTTTCCTCATTTGTAATATCCCTCATTATAGCCATAACCAATTGCTGGTCTTCCACGTACATTATGTCCTGCTCGGTCACAACGCCGTATTCTTTGTATTCCACTTTCTTGCCAAAAATGCTCTCATGGGTTTCCCACACTCTTTCAAAATCCGAGGTGTCAATCAGCTGATATAGTTTCCTGCCGATAGCTGTTTCCCTGGATATCTGAAACATCCTTTCGGCTGCGTCATTGAATTCCTGTATCTCCATATCACCGTTTACAGCGATTATTATATTGGGCGTCGCTTTTAAGATGACATTGGCCAGCGATTCAGCCCTCTCCCGCATATAAGGCAGACACATATAAAGCTCTGCCTTCCCCTGATAGACCGCGATGGCCTTATCGCGGCATGACGGATAACCACACGCTCCACAATTCAGCTCCTGGTCTTCGGTTGGTTTGCCAATTTTCTTGAGTATTTCCCTTATTGCTGCTTCATCGGGAATTGGCTGATTAATGCTGCGATCCACGAATACCTTGTTAAGCAAAACGCCCTTGCCAAATTTTAACGCATCTCCGCCTACTCCCGAATTCTTATCAGCATACTCTCTCACCTTTTGCATTTGCTTTAAATACAAGCCCATGGAGCTCGGCATAGCCGGTCCTCTCAAACACCCCCCCTCGCAGGCATTCATCTCAATGAAGTAGCCTTTTAGCTGCCGCACCTTTAATGCTTCCAGCACCTCAATGCACTGTTCTATCCCATCTACGCTTACTGCATGATAAGAAAAGTCTTCACCTGACTGTTTCAAGTTTCTCAAGATGCCACGGGGTACAGGATAATGCCTGGCTACACCGGGATTATCGCCATCAAACTCCACGACCTCCTGTTCTTTCAAATGTATATTTTCCTGCTCAAACCACCTGAGCAATTCGTCGAAGGTTAAAACTGCATCTATGACCCCTTCATGCCTGAAATCCTCGGCTTCCATCTTCTTTGAAATGCAGGGGCCAATAAAAACCACCTTGGTATCCCAGCCTGATGACTCCTTGATGAGCTTCCCGTGAGCAATCATGGGCGATACTACCGGTGCAAGATACGGGATTACCTCCGGGTAATACTTTTCAATCAGCTCATTTACCGTCGGGCACGCACTGCTGATGATGTTCTCCATGCGCCCCTGTTGCATAAGGTCTCTGTATACCCGGGATACATACACAGCCCCTAAAGCCGTCTCCTGAACTTCGGCAAAGCCTAATGCCTTCAACGCCCCTACTATCTGCCCCGGCTCTTTAAGCTCAAACGCACCGATAAACGAAGGCGCAAGGCTTGCAACCACCTTTCTGGATTCTTTTATAATATGTTTAACCCTGTCAATATCACTCCGTATACTCTTGGCATTCTGCGGACAGGCCTTTAAACATTTTCCACACAGTATGCACGCATTCTCCATGATCCCGGCCTGCTCATCCCTTATGCGAATGGCCTTTATAGGACATACCCTCACGCATTTATAGCAGTTCTTACAGTTTGCCTTTTTGAAGTTTATAAATTTCATAACCCAACCCCGTTTGTTATTTTTTTAACAATCACCAGTACAATTATAGTCCATCAAGCTACGTTTGTCAATTTATATGCGGATGTATCTCTAATGTAAATTTTTTAAAATTTGTAAATATTTATAAATATAAAGATGCCATAAATGCAACGCATTTTATATACACAATACAGCCACCAGAAATTTAAATGCTTATAAAACACCAAAAGCCGCACCCCGTGTCCAAAACTTAAAAGCAACCACAGGATGCGGCTTGTTTATGATTTTTATGCCAACGCCGGCAAACAATTACAGCGCCATAACTAGAGTTTTGTTTATTCTAACCCGTGTTTTGCTATGCTATAGGTACTGTAACCCCCGCTCAAGTTAAATACCCTGCTAAAACCTCGCTGCATAAGTATCCTGGCAGCTACATATCCTCTTAACCCTACTTCGCAATAGATGACAATAGCCTTATCTTTAGGAATCTCGTCGATACGTTCCCTCAATGAATCTAAAGGGATATTAATAGAGCCGGGTATGCACCCTCGCTTTTTACATTCGGCCTCGGTTCGAACATCCAGCAGTACGGTATCCTGTGGATCCAGGCTGTCAAGCCCATCCCAGTGAATGACTGGATGCAGCCCTTGCAGGATATTTGATGCAACATATCCGGCCATGTTGACCGGATCCTTGGCCGACGAAAAGGGCGGAGCATAGGCCAGCTCCAGCTCCTGCAGGTCATACACGGTCATCCCGGCGCGAATAGCAGTGGCCAGCACATCTATGCGCTTGTCTACCCCTTCATAGCCCACAATCTGGGCCCCCAGTATTTTACCATCGTTAGGACTAAACAGAAGCTTTATGGCCATGGAGGTTGCACCAGGGTAATAGCTGGCATGGGAACCAGAATGAGTGTAGGATTTCAGGTATGGGATGCTGTATTTCTTAAGCACCTTTTCGTTGTTGCCGGTACACGCAGCCACCATGTCAAACACCTTTATAATAGCCGTCCCCTGGGTAGCCTTATAGGTATCCTCGATGCCGCATATGTGATTGGCTGCAATGCGCCCTTGCTTATTGGCCGGTCCGGCCAGCGGTATCAACGTAGGCCTTCCATTTACTAAATCCACCACTTCAATGGCGTCGCCTATGGCGTATACATCGGGATGCGATGTCTGCAAGTGCTGGTTGACTTTTATGCCGCCTGTCTCGCCAATCTCCAGCCCGGCTTTTTTGGCCAGGATAGTTTCGGGCCTCACCCCTACAGCCAATATCACCATATCGGCTTTTAGCTGCTTCCCGCTCTTTAAGTTCACAATTGTATGTTTTTCATCTCTGTCAAACGATATCACCCCATCCCCGAGGTGCAAATCCACAGAGTGCTCTTTCAGGTGCCTATGCAAATACGCGGCCATATCATAATCCAGCGGGGGCATAACCTGATTCAACATCTCAACCAGCGAAACCTTTATACCATTTATCCGCAGGTTTTCCACCATCTCCAGGCCGATGAAGCCTCCACCAATCACCACGGCGTTCTCAGGTTTGGCCTGGTCAATGTAATCCTTTAAAGCATAAATCCTGGGTATATCCCTCACTGTAAAGACATTTGCCTTTTCAATGCCCGGTATTGATGGCCTTGCGGGCTCGGCACCAGGTGCCAGTATAAGCTTGTCGAAGCTTTCACGGTACCGTTCACCGGTCATCCGGTTCAATACAATTAACTCTTTTTTATCTAGATCGATCTCCTCAACCTCGCTGTTCAAACGAATATCTATATTGAACCGCTTTGACATCCTTTCAGGGGTCTGGACCAGCAGATCCCGCTTGTCCTTTATAACCCCGCCTACATAATATGGCAGGCCACAGTTGGCATAGGAAATATAACCGCCCCTTTCAAAGATTATGATGTGGGCATCCTCATCCAGCCTGCGAAGGCGCGCCGCAGCACTGGCACCGCCGGCCACTCCTCCAATAATCGCTATTTTTCTACCCTTCACATTGACCCCTTCCTTTTCATAAAAGCTTCAAAAAATAAAATGCTTATTTTAAATAATTACCACACCAGGATACGATTAAAACGCAAATCCGACATTTCCATAAAT